>ENA-OSET01003585-OSET01003585.1-sediment-metagenome-genome-assembly--contig:-NODE-3585-length-14161-cov-3.625320_pt1 | contig 14161 bp, 9 predicted proteins | sample MGYA00237882_ERZ534229 | MGnify/ENA primary metagenome ERZ534229 (study PRJEB26408, sample SAMN06266212) | sediment metagenome | isolation source: Hudson Canyon methane seep mesocosm | place: USA:Hudson...
ACTTATCACGACAACTTAATTACCAAATTAGTTAATTTTCCCATTATTACCTAACCCTGCCTTATGACCTAACCCTGCACTATGACCTAACATTGTGCGATAGGCTTTAATTACCAGCCAAAAACTAGCGATAGTCTAGGCTCGCGAGTGTATCTTTTTAAGCCGTTGATAGCCACCAGGAACAACACTGACCTCGCCCTTCAGTTCCAGGCCCATTAGCAGCTGGGTTAGTTTAGGTACATCAAACCCAGTATGATATTGAAGTAAGTCAAATGACGTCATCTGGAAATCTACAAAATTTAATAAAGATGACTCATTCGCCCCTAACAAGCTATCTTTTGATATGTTTACTTCACCCTTATCTAGTTCACACTCTTGCTGCTTATAGTCATTATTTCTATACGCCCTTGAAATGAAATCATCAGCCAAAATATCTGATACGGACTCCACCAATTGTGCACCTTGTTTAATTAAGGCGTGGCAACCTGCTGAAACAGGACTATCTATGGGGCCTGGAATAGCATAAACCTCCCTATTCTGCTCAATTGCATAGTTTGCAGTAATTAATGAACCGCTTTTTAAGCTTGCTTCAATCACCAACACCCCCTGAGACAAACCAGATATAATTCGATTACGCCTAGGGAAGTTTGCCGGAATAGGCAATGACCCTAAACTCATTTCAGAAACCAGTATGCCCTGCTCACAGATCGCGCCAGCCAACTTATTATGTTTTTTGGGGTATATGATATCCAAGCCCGTCCCAAGCACTGCACAGGTAATACCTTGCCCCTTCAGTGCGCCCTGGTGTGACGCGGCATCAATACCTAAAGCAAGCCCGCTTGTCACACATAAACCCTCAGCCGCTAAATCATGAGCAAACTGGAGTGCGTGCTGGGTACCTGCAATACTTGGTTTTCGGCTCCCCACCATGGCTATTGATGGCCGATTAAAAGCATTGACGTTACCCTTAAGATATAAAAGAGGTGGCGGGCAGTAAATTTCCCTCAAGGCTGCTGGATAAACATCATCCTCCAGACAGACCAAAAAATGGTTACTCTGTTCAGACCATTCATTTATCAAATCTAGAAAGGACGAGCGCTGAAGAGGCAACTCTTTTAAGTTAGCAATTTCCCGACAAATTGAAGCGTTCAAGCCAAGGTCTTTTAAGGCTTGAAATTCTGCAAGAAAAATATTCTCAACTGACCCAAACTCATGACGTAAGCGATGGAAGGTTTTTAGCCCGAGACCCTTAATAGCAGAAAGCCTCAGCAATGTATTGCTGGCAATTGAAATTGACATAAGATCATCCTTGATCATAAAAAAACAGCCTATTAAGCTGCTTTATATTTTTTATATATTCATTGGCCGCATTAGCATCAGGGTGAGCGAACTTCATCCATTACTGCTAAAGGCCGACTTGTTTTCAGTATTAAACCATAACTGACTTTTTCAAACACCCGAAACACCATTAACAGACCTGCTCGGTGCGAGGGTAATTCAACTTTTTCACTCGTATAAGGGTCACGTACTAAGCCGCCCCTTTTATAAACAGCTAATACATTACCGTTTACAATGCCTTCCCGTGAGCCTCTATTGATGACCACTACATTATACTGACCTATATTTCCGACACCAGAATCAACAGCAATCATCTGCCCCCGTACGTCTGTATCAGGCTTACTAGGTGTGAACGTTGAATTAATCACCCTATCTTCTGTTTCTAAAAGCCTATCGCCTTGTCGAAGTTCCTCGCTTGAGCGAGAAATTGACAAGGTAATCACTTCATTATCAACAGCGCTCACCTTGGCGATTGCTATCGATTTAGCCTCCAAACCTAAAAATTCTTCAGTTATAGGATCAATATAGGTTTTGCTTGAGCGGTAAACAGCCACTTTTTCGGCGTTCCCCATATCGCCCCTTGCGTAAACAATATCACCTGCTCCGGCTAATAAGTGCTGCTCCCGACCTATTAATATATAGGGTGCAGCATCTAATTCTTCGGGTGATACAATACGGTTATCAGACAGAAAGCTGGCAATAGCATCCAATGGTATTGTAGGAATCGCCGTCGAGATTGGAGAAGCCTTAACCTGCGGGCTGAGTTTTACGACACCATTTCCAGGCCCCGCTTTAAGTGTGGTAATGCGTGGCTCACCATTCACATAAATTAACCCGATAATATCCCCCGGGTAAATCAGATGCGGATTAACCACCTGAGGATTAGCGTGCCAAATCTCTGGCCACAACCAAGGTGACTTTAGAAAGCGCTGAGACAGATCCCATAAGGTGTCACCTTTGACCACGGTATATCGATCAGGGTGCCCTTCAGCTAATTCAGGAGATGCGAAAACTGACTGGCAAAAAGCCAGGCAAATAAGAAAACAAGTAAAAAATAACTTTCGAATCATGAGTAGCCTACATAAAATGTGTCATTCGTATAAGTATGTCGATTGATATTGCTGATATAGTGCTTGAACGGAAGAGGGCAAGCTAATAATTTTCATACAAATCTTTATAAACTATAGATCAACAATTGAGAATTTGTACTATTTTCCTTTTCTATAAGATAATAGTACCAGTGATAACGTGACATACAACACAATTCCATCCACCAATTTTTAAATTAACGTAGCAAAAGCATGTCTATACTTAAAATACTTGAATACCCCGATACCCGCTTACGCACTATTGCAAAGCCGGTTATAAATATTGATAAACAAATTAATAGCCTAATAGATGACATGTTTGAAACCATGTACCATGCCCCTGGAATTGGGCTTGCAGCAACACAGGTTAACAAGCATATCCAGCTAATCGTGATGGATATATCTGAAGAAAAAAATACCCCTCTGGTATTTATCAATCCTGAGGTCACTATTTTGGACGGTGAGTCAGAAAAAATGCAAGAAGGTTGTTTGTCTGTCCCTGGTTTTTATGAAGATGTTAGCCGTATTGAGCATGTATTAATTAATGCACTTGACCGTCAGGGTAACAAATTTGAAATTGAGACCACCGGTTTACTGGCAGTTTGCATTCAGCACGAGATGGACCACTTGAATGGTAAGCTTTTTGTTGATTACTTGAGTTCACTAAAACGTAATCGAATTAAGAAGAAACTTGAGAAAATCCATAAAGCCCAATAAACCCTACTAAACCTATGTGAGACCACAATATCAGTTTCATATAGCTTACTTTTATAACATCAAGTAGTGATAAATAATTGAATATTATATTTGCCGGTACACCTGAATTTGCAGCAAAAAGCCTAGAAGCCATCATAGAGCAAGGCCATCAAGTCATTGCGGTCTATACACAACCAGATCGACCGGCAGGAAGAGGTAAAAAACTGGTCAAAAGTGACGTGAAATTACTTGCCGAATCTCGCTCTATCCCCGTGTATCAGCCCGAAAAATTAACCATCAGCGAGGCACAGGAAAAATTAAAGTCCTTAGCCCCTGATTTAATGATTGTTGCTGCCTATGGATTATTACTCCCCAGTGCCGTATTGGCAATACCTACTTTCGGCTGTATCAACATTCACGCGTCCTTATTGCCTAGATGGCGTGGTGCAGCGCCTATCCAGAGAGCAATACAAACAAACGATGATGAAACAGGCATCACGATCATGCAGATGGATCAAGGGCTAGATACCGGCGATATGTTGATCAAGGCAGCACTGCCCATTACTGATCAAGATACCGGAGGCAGTTTACATGATAAGCTTGCCGCTCTAGGTTCTAAGTGTATTTTAGAGTACCTAGAGCGGAGCAAAGATTGGCCGCTAAAAGGGGAAGTTCAAGACAATTCCTTCGCTAACTATGCACACAAACTGACGAAGCAAGAAGCTGAAATTAATTGGCACGATAGCGCCAAGCAAATTTGCCTGAACATAAGGGCATTTAATCCCTGGCCGGTGGCATTTTTAAAGGAAAACGAGGCAAGAATTCGTATTTTTGAAGCCGGTATTGTCGATTATCAAGGAATGGAACAGCCAGGCACTATTGTTGATAAACAAAAAAGTGGCATTGTTATCAAGTGTGGAGAAGGTGCTATACGAATTTTAAAGCTTCAGCTTCCAGGCGCGAAAGCAATGGATGTTCAATCGTTCGTAAATGGTGGCAAAGCTATCCTTGAGAAAGGTGGCTACTTATCTAATGAGGCATCATCGTGAGTGAGAATAGACATAAACACTATCAAGCAAAGAAAGCCCAAGAACGCCAAGCAAAAAAACACGACAAACGACAGGTCTCATTTGATCAATTGATCAATATCCGCTCAATTGCCTGCAAGGTCGTTCACGATGTTGCATACCATCAAAAATCACTGACGACGCTATTACCCATTGCAAACGAATTTGTTGATGAAAAAGATCGTGGTTTACTACAGGAATTAGTGTTTGGCTGCTGCCGTTGGTACTACTGGTTAGAATCTTTACATAATCAATTCCTAGAAAAGCCACTTCATCGGAATGATAAAATCGCTGAAACATTGCTGAAAGTAGGCGCTTACCAACTTCATTTTATGCGTATTCCAGATCATGCAGCACTGAACGAAACAGTTGAAGCGGCAGGCGAGCTAGGTCTCGCTAATCTAAAAGGTCTTATAAATGCGGTGTTACGAAAAATCGCTGACCTTGACTCAAAAGACCACAGTGATTCAGCGATTTTAAGCCATCCTACTTGGATGCAAGAAAAAACCAAACATAATTGGCCGGATCTTTGGCAAAGTATTTTACAACAGAATAATCAACACCCTCCTATGACATTAAGGGTCAACCCCTTACAAGCAACGCAAGCTGACAACGCTAGAGAAGAATATTTAGTCAAGCTCGAAGCTGTCGGTATAGGTGCGGAGGCGTGTACCTTTGCCAAGCAAGGGATTAATCTTTTGTCCCCTTGTCCGGTAACGGAACTACCCTCATTTGAAGACGGTGCCGTCAGTGTTCAGGATGAAGCTGCCCAGCTGTGCTGTGAGTTATTAGACTTAAAAGAAGGACAAAATGTACTAGATGCTTGTGCAGCTCCTGGCGGAAAAACCTGTGCAATGCTTGAAAACGAACCACAGCTGAATATACTGGCGCTCGATGCAGATAAGAGTCGTTGTGAATTATTAGAAGATAACTTATCCCGATTAAAGTTATCAGCTACCGTGACGTCGGCCCTTGCTGAGTTTGTTGACTCTTGGTGGAACGGCGAACAGTTCGATCGAATATTACTCGATGCGCCGTGTAGTGCAACAGGTGTGATTCGCCGACACCCTGATATTAAGCTTCTTCGTCAAGAGGGGGATATAAAACGTTTGGCCGATTTACAGCTAACATTGCTCACGGCACTCTGGCCAACCTTAAAGCAAGGTGGCAAACTGCTGTACGCAACGTGTTCTATCTATTCGCAGGAAAACAGTCGAATTATAGAACGATTTTTAAAACAAGAACTTAGTGCGACATTAAGTGTCATTGATGCCTCATGGGGAATCGATACCGGATTTGGCAGGCAGCTATTTCCACAAGAAAACGCACACGATGGTTTCTTTTATGCATGTCTGACAAAAGAAGTCTAAAAAAAATAATTCTGAATAACACGAATCGTAGATAGACAACTATGAAAATTATCATCATTGGTGCTGGCCAAGTTGGCGCAACATTAGCTGAAAATCTTGCAATTGAAGACAATGACATTACGGTCATTGATCCTAACGGCGCCCGACTTAGAGAATTGCAGGATCATTTAGACATCCGTACTATCCAGGGAGAAGGCTCTCACCCTAATGTACTCGCACAAGCGGGTGCTGAAGATGCTGATATGCTCATTGCCGTTGCCAGTAGTGATGAAGTTAATATGGCAGCTTGCCAAGTCGCTTACACTTTATTCCAAACACCCACCAAAATATGTCGCGTTCGGGCCACTGCTTACTTAGCGAAAAAAGAGCTATTCTCTACAAAAGCCTTCCCAATTGATGTATTAATCAGTCCTGAGCAAGTTGTCACGAAACATATCACTCGCCTGTTAGAATACCCGGGCGCCTTACAAGCTCTGGATTTGGCGGATGGTGAGGCAAGATTAGTCGCTATTAGAGCAAGCAAGGGTGGGCCATTAGTCGGACATGCGTTGTCATTACTGCGTCAGCATATGCCGAGCATTGATACTCGCGTTGCCGCAATTTTCAGAAAAGGCGAGCCGATTATCCCCTCTGGCGATACCGTGATTGAAGAGGATGATGAAGTGTTTTTTATTGCCGCGACAGATCATATTCGAGCGGTTATGAGTGAATTACAGCCCTTACAAAGCAATTACCGACGGATCATTATTGCCGGAGGTGGCAACATTGGTCTGCGTTTAGCCAAGCAATTGGAACGCCGCTACCACGTCAAAGTCATCGAGAGTAATTATGAGCGCTGTGTATCTTTGTCTGAAACGCTAGATAAAACCATTGTGCTACATGGTAATGCCGCAAATAAAGATATGTTGTTGGAAGAAAATATCGAAGATACTGATGTATTTATTGCCGTCACCAACGATGACGAAGCTAATATCATGGCATCCATGCTCGCTAAGCGTATTGGTGCTCGCAAAGTAATGGCATTAATTACAAACCCTGATTATGTCGATTTGATACAAGGAGGTGAAATTGATATCGCTATTTCACCTCAACAAACCACTATTGGTAGCTTGTTAACGCATATACGTAAAGGTGATGTTGTCAATGTCCACGCGCTAAGGCGCGGTGCGGCAGAAGCCATTGAAGCAGTTGCACACGGTGACCATCGTTCCTCTAAAGTTGTTGGCAAGCGTTTGGATGAGATCAACTTGCCCCAAGGAACCACCATTGGAGCTATCGTACGCAGAAAAGAAGTCGTCATCGCGCATGATCACATTCAAATAGAACCCGATGATCATGTCATTTTATTTTTAGTCGATAAGCGAAAAGTACGCGAAGTGGAAAAATTATTCCAGGTAGGTATCTCATTTTTCTAATGCGTCTAGAGGATCGTATTTAATGCGTCTTTCAACAGTGTGCCGAATACTCGGCATTCTTCTAATGTTGTTCAGCTTTAGTATGCTGCCGCCTGTCGTTGTCTCATTAATTTATGAGGATCAACAATATCACGCATTTTTACATGCATTTCTAATCACCTTAGCCGCTGGTGTTATTGTCTGGTTCCCCGTCAGAAATATCAAAAAAGAGTTACGTGTAAGAGACGGCTTTGTCGTGACTGTTCTATTCTGGCTGGTGCTAAGTATCAGTGGCTCAATTCCACTTTATCTCTCTGACCTCCCTGATCTCGAGTTTGTAGATGCTTACTTTGAGTCACTTTCAGGCCTGACAACCACCGGCGCTACCGTCATTACCGGTTTAGATAATCTACCGAAGTCCATTCTTTGGTATCGGCAACAACTACAATGGTTTGGCGGAATGGGCCTCATCGTACTGGCCGTGGCGATCTTACCGATGCTTGGTATTGGCGGAATGCAGCTATATCGAGCCGAAACACCTGGGCCCGTCAAAGATAGCAAACTTACGCCCAGAATAACCGAAACCGCACAGGCTTTATGGTACATTTATTTAGGCCTCACATTGGCATGCGCTCTAGCTTATTGGGGAGCTGGAATGAGTTTATTTGATGCTATTGGCCATAGCTTTTCCACCATTGCAATTGGCGGTTACTCTACCCACGATGCCAGCATAGGTTTTTTTAATAACACCACCATTGAAATGATTGCGGTATTTTTTATGTTCACGGCAGGCATCAATTTTGCCCTACACTTCACCGCATGGAGGCGAAATAGCTGGATAACTTACATTCGAGACCCAGAATTTCGATTTTATGGCGTTCTAATGCTGGCTGTCGCTATTGCCACAATCAGCATTTTATACCTGACAGGAACATATAATTTTTCAGATTCATTTTTTAAAGGCTTATTTGAAGTCGTATCCATCGCAACAACAACAGGGTTTGCAACTGCAGATTTCACTAGCTGGCCCTTTGTTTTACCTTTCCTGTTATTCCTGGTTGCATTTGTAGGAGGCTGTGCCGGTTCCACAGGAGGTGGCATGAAAGCAATCAGAATACTACTGATATACAAACAAGGCTTGAGAGAAATAAAACGACTCATTCACCCAAACGCAATCATACCGGTAAAGCTCGGCAAGAACCCGGTTCCCGACCGTGTATTAGAAGCTGTATGGGGCTTCTTTTCCGTTTACTTATTCGTCTTCGTGGTTTTATTACTCCTACTTCTGGCAACTGGCTTGGATCAAGTAACAGCATGGTCTGCTGTCGGAGCATGTATCAATAACCTCGGCCCCGGCCTAGGTGAAGTATCGCTTCATTATGGCGATATTCCTGATAGTGCGAAGTGGATTTTGTGTTTTGCTATGTTAATGGGCCGACTCGAAATTTTCACTTTACTGATCTTATTTACACCCGCGTTCTGGAGAAATTGATTTTCCTGATATATAGCACAGACATTGCCTAAATATGTGCTTTATCATATGACTTAATAACAATAAACAACTAACCTTATTTACTATGTGCCGAATATTACTGATATTTTGCTTGTTCTGTCTGCCGATAGCGCATGCTGAAGAAACTATAGAACCAACTGATATAACGTTAGCTGATGCTGTCATCGATCTCCGTAAACAAAGCTGGGGACAGGGAAAAGCTCACATATTAGATGGTTTATGGGATTCTTACTGGGATGTATTTATTCCAGCAGATCAGATCGACATCACCCCTATCAAAGCAAAGAAGTTTCCTGTCCCTGCCATGTGGGGGGAACGATCAACCAAAGGCTATGAGCGTTCTTCTCAAGGTCATATGACCTACCATTTAAAAGTACTGCTCCCGCTAGAAAAACAAAATATACATATGTACATTCCGGATATGCCTAGCGCCTATAAGTTGTGGGTAAACAATAAACTAAAAGCTCAAAATGGCATTCCAGCTACGACAGAAAGTGAAGAGTCACCCAATTTTCGCCCCCATGTTATTCATATTCTTGAACACCAAGGCGTGTTAGATATTGTGGTTCATTTATCCAACTTTCATTACCGTGAAGGGGGGATTTGGTACAGTTTGAAAGTGACCGATGATAGTGGTTTGTTTCAGTTGCATGAGAAATCAGTCATTTTTGCCGTTTTTTTTGGTGCCATATTAATCGCCATCGGACTCATGAACCTAGCGCTGTTTGTATCCCGAACCAAAGAACTCACGGCCTTATACTTTGGTCTATTATGTATTACTGTTGGTATAAGAAGGCTATTAATTGATGAGCGCGTACTATATTTATTCGATTTATCGAGCTGGGAAGTACTGCAACGACTAGAGCACTTATGCTTCTATCTAGCGCTGCCCTTATTTTTAGGTTTTTTCGCTGCCCTATTTCGACAAAATGTACCCGCTTGGACAAGCAGAATATCTTGGTTAAGTACCACTCCGTTCCTATTTGTTTGCATGTTCTTTCCAAATAAAATTTACACCGAATTGAATATATCTTTTCAAATATTGGTAATGGTTTCAGTTTTTTGGGTATTAGTTTTATATCTAAAAATGATCAAAACAAGAACCGCCCGCTTCACATCATTTGGTATCAGCTTATTGATATTAGGCTTTACCGTTTGTCATGACGTACTTAAATCCAATGGCATAATCGGCACCACCGAAAACATCGCCCATTTTGGGGTGTTAGCCTTTATCGTTTCTCAAACGATCGCGTTGCAACGAAATTATCTCAAGAGTTTAACCTTAATTGAGGATATGTCAGCAGAACTTCAAGACAGAAATATGGAACTTATCGAAATTGATAAATTCAAAGATGAATTCCTTTCCACTACATCACATGAGTTAAGAACTCCATTGCAAGGAATTTCAGGCCTGGCAAAAATATTAATTGACGATGGCCAAGCAAAATTTACTGAAGATCAACATAGTAAGCTAGACCTTATTGCGACGACAACTAAACGCTTAAGTGTATTGGTCAACGATATTCTTGATTTTTCCAGTATCAAACACGGCAAACTTAAGTTGCACCGCTCAATGGTCGACTTAAACGCCACATCCGAACTCGTACTTTCCACAATGACACCGGTTCTCGGCAATAAAAATGTCACGCTCACCGCGCAAATAGCACCTGAAGTTCGCTACCTTGAGGCTGATGAATTCAGACTACAACAGGTGTTATTTAACATTATGGGCAATGCCGCCAAGTACACTGAAACCGGGTTTATTCAGCTAGTCGCATATTTGATCGATGAGAGCGTCGTTATTGAAATAAATGACTCCGGAGCAGGCATACCAGATGAGAAGCTCCAATCATTATTTAGGCCCTTTGAACAAGTTCATGTAGAAGGCCACCACTCGGCTAGCGGTACAGGTCTTGGTTTGTCTATTAGTAGACAGTTAGTAGAATTACATGGCGGCACACTAGAGTTACAAAGCCGAGTAGGTAATGGAACAACTGTTTATATGACCTTCCCAGACAGCATTCTAGCGTCTCAGCCACCTCAGCTTCCCGAACAGACATCTTCCGGTGATATTGAAATAAAACCGTCTGGAGCTGAGCGACTTAAAGAAGTCACCCCCATACTAAACAAAGAACAATCGACTAATTCTGGGCCTCTAGTTTTTGTTGTAGATGACGAACCCATTAATCTTGAACTCATAGCAAGTCAACTAAACAAACAGGGTTTAAGAGTCGAATTATTTTCGGATGGAATACAGATTTTGTCCAGATTGACAGAAGAACTTCCCGACTTAATTCTGCTGGATTACATCATGCCCCGTATGACTGGTATTGAAGTTTGTCAGTTAATTCGTAAACAATACGATGCCTATGAGTTACCGGTAATGATGCTGACGGCTAGGCATCAAATAAACGATATCGTTCATGCGCTTAGTGTTGGCGCCAATGATTACCTGATAAAGCCTTACCATGAGCAGGAGATGGCTGCGAGAGTTCAAACACAACTCAGTGTTCGCCAATACTGGATAGCCAATAAAGAAAACCAAAAACTGAAAAGTGAAATTGAAAGACGAATCGCGTTAGAAGATGACTTGTCTGAGCTCAATTCCCGTTTGTTAACCGTATTGGATTTTAGTGCCGAATTAATCATCCTTATTAATAATGACCTGAATATTGTCTACGCAAATGCGAAGGCCACTAGCACGTTTCAAAAAGGTCATCATGGCCTACTAGGCCAAGCAATATTCAACTATATTCATCATGATATTAGCCATGTAGTTCAAAGAATAGTTGACCAAAATACCGAACAGACAATAACACTAGAAAAACAGATCATCTTTCCAGGTATTCAGGGTGAACATGAACAACAGAAAAACATATCCATCAAATCTTACTACGAAGGCTCGCATAACTATCTAGCATTAGTAATGACTAACCTAGCCATAACTGACCCGAATAAGCGTTCTTCAGATACCACATTGGAGAATTTAACAGCCGAGTTAAGTGAAAGCAGGAAAAAAATCAATGAGATTGAAGGCGCTTTACGCCAGGTAATGACGGCTCCTGCTCCATCAGAAAAAGAAATCACTGAAAGAGGGTCAGACCAGGAACTACTTGTCACACCAACGGGCTTAGCTCAGTCCAGTGCAATACTCGCTCATAAGGAAGAAATTGTTTCATTATTACGAACATCCCTGAACCTTTGGGAGAGTTATACCAACAATGGTAAAGTTGACTTAGCTGAAAGAAGCCGATGTTGGCGCGTGTATATTGATGGCACAACCGTTAAAACACGCACATTTGATAAATACTTGAGCGCCAGATCAGTGCCCGATCGCCCACGATGGCGAGCAGTTGTTCGTACAGCAAATTATGTCGGTGCAAACTGTGAACTTTCTGAGAGTGAACGAAAAGAACTTACTCAATTAACACAATCTGTAGAAAGTTATTACAGCTAGCTATTCAACAGCAGTGGCTCTCTAGACTCTTCAATTTCAAAAGATCCTATTCCCACAAAAAATTCTCTACTTAATAACGCATATCGTTTAGCTTCTACTATAATCAAAGCTCTAATAAATTATTTTTTTTGCAGCATGTCACTCATGAGGTGCAATTAATTTGGCTAAGATACTTAAGTTATTATCGATAGATGATGACCCTTTTATTCACAAAATGGTACAGCGCTCTCTAGACAGTAATTATATTGTTACGACAGCCAGTGATGGTACTGAGGGAATCAAAGTTGCGCTAAAAGAAAAACCAGATATTATCTTGTTAGATGTTGAAATGCCGGGCATGAATGGCTATGAAACCTGTGATTACTTGAAACAAACGACGACAACAGCAGATATTCCAATTATTTTTTTATCCAGTCTCAGTAATTCTCGCTCTAAGATGCTCGGTTATGAAGCGGGCGGAACCGATTACCTCGTCAAACCCTTTGATGCATCTGAACTCATTGCCAAATTAAATGCAATTACCGATTTAACGCAAGTAAGCTCAAAATTAAAAAACCAAGTCGAGTATGCAACTAATACTGCATTTACAGCGATGAAAGGCTCTAGTGAACTGGGGCTCGCGATTCAATACATTGAGTCAAGCTATGCGATCAAGGACTGTGCAAGCCTTGCTAAATCATTCCTAAAAATAACGACAAGTCTTAAATTAAATTGCACTCTCATGCTCCAATTAGCAGGAGAGAGGCTGTATTTCACCAGTAATGGTGAACCCTGCTCTCCACTGGAGACACAAGTAGTATCAACTCTTTTTGAGAAAGGCAGCCGCTTTGTCGATTTTGGGTGTCGAACTCAAATCAACTACCCTCTCGTGGCACTACTTATCAAAGATATGCCGATTGATGATATGGAGGCATATGGTAGATTCAAAGACTTCCTCCCAACCATGCTCGGCGTAACAGACGCCAAAATCAATATTCTTGAAACTGAAGTCAACCAAAAGAATCAATCTCAATTATTGATAGATGCTTTTTCAGAAGTACGCAAAATATTAACAAGTTATGCGAATACGCTAGAAGGGAACCAGAGTAGTGCCATTGAGCTATTACAAACTATGTTGACAGAAATGGAGCACGAGGTGCCTGATTTAGGTCTGGATGAAGACCAAGAAAAACACCTTATGAGCAAGGTCGATTCAACGGTCATCTCAGCACAAAAGCTGGTAGACAGTAGCGAGTTAAACACAGGAATGTTCCTCACCGTGACTAAATTGTTGGAGAAGATAGCAGAAAAGCAACTTTCCCTTATATCCCCTTTTACTAATTCAGAGCCTTCGAATTCTTTATCAATTGACGGTGTTGAGGAAGACCTAGATGATGGATTCACTACCGAAGTAGAGTTATTTTAAATAATAGGCCAATGAACGATTCCAGATCTCGTTTATTGGCCCTCCTTTTACCTAGGAACTAAATCCTTAATTTCTAATTATTTAATGTACTATAAACCAAAGATGTCATCGAGTTATTATCAGAGCCTGAAATATACTTGAAGGTACCGGTTTCTCTCCAGAACTGCCACCAGGGTATTTTTTTAGAATATGTTGCAAAGTCTACATTTAGACCTGCATTGAAGTTATTTTGCACATAGGTTGTTTTACCCTGGTGCAAGTCATTTTTTAAGCCACCATGATCATAACTGTCAGACATCAAAACCGGGAAATGATTATACAAAAGACCATCTGGTCCATTAACGCCAGTTTGCTTACCGTTGTATTTCACTGAATTCGAACAGCTATCGATGCCATCAGGAGATGATGCTGCACATGAGGACGAGGCGGGTACGACCCCATCATCAGCGCCAGTCAGAATAGAATGCATAATCACATTGCCACCACTTCCAGAGAACCTCAAGCGTGGAATATCGTTAGGCTGCATCGAAATGTTTCTTGCACCAGAGTAGGTCAAATCCTGCACAACACCGAGGTCTGACATATCAGAAGCACTTAGATCTAGACCAAGGAAAAAGCCTATCGTATCTTTGATCCATTGGGGCACACTATTATTCGCGACGATGCCAACTGCATAGTCGGCAAAATCAGTACCGCCACCCGCGCCACCAAAATCTATCGTCGCGACGATGTCTAAAGGTTCATAGCCCGCACTGGTCATCCACGCTTCTTGGTTTGCCATAAAGTGACGCATCACCTGGTCACCCGTGCTATGAATTACGAGTACACAGCCG
>ENA-OSET01003586-OSET01003586.1-sediment-metagenome-genome-assembly--contig:-NODE-3586-length-14160-cov-3.533480_pt1 | contig 14160 bp, 13 predicted proteins | sample MGYA00237882_ERZ534229 | MGnify/ENA primary metagenome ERZ534229 (study PRJEB26408, sample SAMN06266212) | sediment metagenome | isolation source: Hudson Canyon methane seep mesocosm | place...
CCAACCATGTCACCAATAGCGGCTAGTTTTTCATGCTGCATCAGCTGTTTATTTTGCTCATTCACCAGCATTTCAATACGTTCATTATGCTCACACAACATCATAATTAAGTCATCACGCGCCTTAAGCAGTGCTTGTAGCTTCAACTGACATCGCACTCTTGCGCAAACTTCCTCATGCTGTACCGGTTTCGTAATATAATCTACCCCCCCCACTCTAAAACCTTCCACAACATCTTTCCGGTCAGTTTTAGCCGTGATAAAAACAACGGGGATTTCTTTTACTTCGCTGAGTGACTTCAGTCGTCGGCAAGTTTCGATGCCATCCATTTCGGGCATCATAATATCAAGTAAAATCAAGTCTGGCTTATCGAGGGAAGCTAACTTTATGGCTTGTTTCCCGTTGGTAGCAAAAGAAACATTATAGCCTTCTGATTCAAGAATCTGACTAAACAGATCAAGGTTGGCAGGAGTATCATCTACAACCAATATTTTTGAATCGCTGATACAAATAGGTTCACGAGCCATTGTTCTCTCCTCGCGCTCTAACAGGGTATGAAGAAGTGTGATGAATAGTCGTCAACGTATTCATCATGCCTTGTGTGTCATAGTTAACTAAATATCGATACAAACAAGCAGAGAGCTCCGCTCCACCACCCTCTATAGCTTCAATATCATCAAGCAATTGACGTATTTTTGTCATTCTATTCAGCTCAGCCGCTTCTATTAGCGCAAAGTAGAGTTCATCTGGCAGCGTGAGTTGGCTGTAATCAGTATCTGCATCATTGACTTTTTTCTCTTCAGAGGCCGATGCCACAGCTTCACTCTCAAACTCCACACCGCATAATGCTTCAAGGGCTTCAAAAATCTCATCAAACTGAAAAGGCTTTGATATATAACGGTCAAACCCTACCGATAAATAATATTTTACTTCATGAGCCATGCTGTAGGCAGAAATAGCAACACAGACAATATTCTCATCCTGAAACTCCTTACGAATTTGAGTGACCGCCTCATCACCATTCATAACGGGCATACGGATATCCATAAATACAATATCCACCCTCTTTTGTCGCAATGATGTTAAAGCCTCCAATCCATTAGTCGCATCAGTTACTTCAATGCCTAAATCATTAAGTAAGGCACTTAACATAACGCGATTTTCCAATACATCGTCCACCACTAAGGCTGAAAGCCGTGATCCCGCCTTCAAACGAGTTATGCGCGTGTCTTTTTGTGGCGGGGAAACAACGTCTGATGAGGCTTCAGGTAAGCTGAGATGAAAAGAGAAATGGCTGCCTTTATCTATCTGGGAGTTGAGAGCAAGCTCGCCGCCCATTAACTCAATCTGTCGCTTTGAAATAGACAGGCCCAAACCCGTACCTGTAGTGTGCATACTGGCACTAGCCTGGTGGAATGCATCAAAAATGGCATCATGATCCTGAGGGTCAATACCAAGGCCGGTATCAGCCACTTCAAACAAAAATTGCTGTCCGCTCTCCCGTGTAATCGTTAACTGAACTTCCCCTTGATCAGTAAACTTAACCGCGTTCCCCAGTAAGTTAATTAAGACCTGACGAATTTTACCCTGGTCCCCTCTTACCGCTATATCATCTGGGAAATGACAATTTAGTTTCCAAATCAGACCTTTCTGCTCACAGCGCATTGCAAACATTGAGGATAAATCTTTAATCAACGCTGAAAGCTGAAAATCTGAGTGGTCAAGTTCCATTGCACCCGCTTCAATTTTAGAAAGCTCTAGTACGTCATTAATCACTTCTAACAAATGGTTGCCTGCCGATTCAATAGATTGCAGCATGTCATAATGCGCTTTTGGACAATCTCGGCTTCTTAACGATAACTGAGCAAAACCCAGTATGGCATTCAGAGGAGTACGAATTTCATGAGACATATTGGCAAGAAATAAACTTTTGGCATCATTCGCTGCTTCAGCGGCTTCTTTTGCTTTTTCTAACTGGGCCGTTCGCTGCTGTATTTTTTTCTCAAGCGTAACGTTCAGTTTTTCAAGGTTTGAAAGTGAACGATATCCTCTTAAAGCTGCAACCGTCATGGTTTTTAACTTTGCAGCGGTGAGATCAGCCTTGTCTTTATAATCATTAATATCATAGTTGATAACCACATCTTCTTCCGGTGCCTGGCCTGGCTGCCCGGTTCTTAGAATAATTCTAACCAAGGCATTATTCAGTTCTTCACGAATTTGTTTTGCTACATCCAAGCCAGCATGATCTGTTTCCATCACTACATCTAATAATACTAAAGCAATGTCATCATGCTGCTTTAGTATTTGAAGTGATTCCTGACCTGAGTAAGCACTAAAAAAACGAATGGAACGGCCTTCAAAGGTAAAGTTATTCAGCACTAACTTAGTTAGTTCATGCACTTCGTTATTGTCATCGACAATCAGTACATTCCAGGGAGGAAGGTTAGGCAAGGGCTCGCCGGCTTCCGTTCTCGGGGAGCGACTAGCATCGACAAATAAGTTATCTATCGGAACCTTGCCCATAGCAGCATGTCTTTAAGTTATAGTTTCAGGTTAGCTATCAGTAAATCTCTCACAAATATGCTTGATATCTTCAAGCCTCTCAAAAAACACATCAACAATACTCGGGTCAAATTGCTTTCCGCGTTCTTCTTTAAAATAAGCTTCAATTTTTTCCATCGGCCAGGCTGGTTTATAACAGCGAACGGAACTCAGGGCATCAAAGACATCAGCCACCGCTGTAATCCGACCAAACAGGTGAATGTCTTCTCCTGCCAATTGACGAGGATAACCATTGCCGTCCCAACGCTCGTGATGCTCATTGGCAATTATCGCTGCATATTGCAAGGTTTCATGCTTCGACTGGTTAAGCATGTTGTACCCCACCGAGGCATGAGTTTTCATAATTTCAAACTCTTCCTGTGTGAGCTTTCCCTTTTTGCCCAGTATGGCATCTGGAATCGCAATTTTTCCCAGATCATGTAATGGCGAAGCAGACTTAAGTCTAGCGGCTTTCCTCTCACCGACTCCCAAAGATAAAGCCAGTAATTGTGATATTTCAGCCACTCGCTTAACATGATTACCCGTTTCTTTAGAGCGGGTTTCTACGGCATCACCTAATAAATAAACAATCTCTTCCTGAGTTTCTTCTCGCTCTTCTTTCAGATAAGCATTTTCAAAAGCAATACTTGCATTGCTGGAAAACACTTCCAGCAAGTTTTGATCTACATCGGTTACAGGCCGTGAATGGGATATATACAGTAAGTTCTCTTTACCCAGTTCCGTCATAAAATAGAAAATGAAATAGTCATCACAATAGAAATTGCGCTTATTAATATGGGCTTCATCAAGCTTTTTGCAGATATCTCTAGGCAGATTGTTTCGGGCTGTCTGATTTATAATATTAGTGTACTGCCCTGTGGCTGACAGTATTCTGTAATCATTATTCTCGTTTGCTGTAGCAAAACCCGAAATAGGCTGCATATAAGCGGAATCTTTATTCAAACCTAATAAGGCAATAAGCTGAACAAGTACTGCAGAGGTGAACTTTTGCAGCGATTGCTTTTCAAAGATTTTGGCGGAAGAATCAATAATCATCTCCAGCCCTTTACGGTTTTCCTCAAGCGCTACAATATCGCGATAAGATCGTAAGGTGGAGTACATGAGTGTTTTTAACTTTGTTGCGGTTAGCTCGGTTTTATCTTTGTAATCATTAATATCGTAATCAGCAATCACACTCTCTTCAGGAGCCTGCCCCGGCTGCCCTGTGCGAAGAACAATGCGTGTAAATTTATTCTTGAGGTCTTGTCGAATATACTTTGCTAAGTCGAGCCCCGCATGATCAGTCTCCATCACCACATCAAGCAGAGCAAGGGCTATATCATCATGAGTAGACAACACTTCACGTGCTTCTTGGGCGGAATAAGCATGAATAAAATTAAGCTTTTTTCCTTCAAACAAGTATCGTGATAAAACCAGCGTGGTAATGCTATGCACTTGTTCTTCATCATCAACAATCAGAATATTCCATGACTGAGTAGCGGGGCGAGCCTCAGGGTCATCCCCTATGCTTTCCTTCTCTGCAAATAGCCCACTGCCTTTATGCATGACTCTCAGCCCTCATTGTTTCTAATTGCGTCTCATTAAAGATAGCATAATCTCAGCTGTCTACAGACATCGGAACAGTAAGAATAAATTTAATGCCTTGCCCTGGGCTACTCTCACATTTAATTACCCCCATCAGTTTCTGCGTAACCAAGTTGTAAACAATATGCATACCTAAACCTGTTCCCCCATAACCCCGTTTGGTGGTGAAGAAAGGGTCAAAAATTTTGGCAAGGTTTTCTTCACTAATCCCCTGACCATCATCCGAGTACGTTAAAACCATCTGTTCATTCTTTTGTTGAATATCAATGCCAATATACCCGGCCTCTCCCTCCTTAAAAGCATGAATAACAGAGTTCATAATCAGGTTGGTAATAATTTGAGAAAAAGAGCCAGGGTAGCTATCAATTTCAAGTGATGCATCACCTGTAACTTCAATTGTGTGCGGGGTTTTCTTGAGCCTCGGGTGTAGCGTTATGAGTACTTCTTCAATATAACTTCGCACCAAAAATAAACGACGATCTTCAGCGGTTTGGTCTACTGCCACTTGTTTAAAGCTTTTTACAAGCTCCGTGGCTCGCCTCAAATTAGACAGAATCATTTCTGTGGTTTGCAGGCTGCAACCCAGAAACTCATCAAAATCTTCTCGGGTCATTAATTCATTTTTATATTTTTTATTAATTTTATTGGCTTCATCAGCCAAAAACGAAGCGGCGGTGACCCCTACACCCACAGGGGTATTTATCTCATGAGCCACCCCTGCAACCAGCTCACCCAATGAGGCCATTTTTTCTGACTCAATTAATTGTTTCTGAGCTTCTTTCAATTTGCTGGTTCGTTGGTCAACCATTTCTTCTAGCTTAGTTTGGTATTTCTTAAGCTCGATATTACTAAGCTGTAAACTGTCTGCGTTATTTTGCAGCTCTTCTGTTTTTTTCCCCAGCTCAGATGACATAATATTAAACGCTGTTGCCAACTGGCCCAACTCATTTTGAGAATCGACTTCAACCTTATGCTGTAACTCACCCTTTGATATTTTTTCAACACCCACCATTAGTCGACTTAAAGGCCGGTTAACAAGACGACGAATAGCCCAAAAGATTGCCAGGCTTGCTAATGCCGTCGCCAGCAACGCCAGCAAGCCCATTTGCAAAAACAAACCTTGAGTCAGTTTCGCCAGTATTGATATAGGGCTAAACACTATAGCCTGAAGGTCACCCTGACCCTCAAACACTATCGGTTGGCCTGCATAATAAAAATCCTGAACGGTGGAACTCACCGTTAGATCTTGTCTCAATATACCCAATCGCTCTCCGAGCGGTAAGCTGCTCACTAGAATTTTATTGCCTTTAGCTAGCGCAACATCAATACCCAATTGACGTTTTATTGATTGGAGTTTTTCTACATCAATAGACTGCTCCATCACCACCAGCATGGCTGGGATCAACTCCGCTTCCCATGTTTTAGGATTTGAGATAGGTACTCTCAGATAGCCCCAGGTTCGGATAGTGGGGATACCATTATTAATTACAATTTTTGAAGAAATGTGACCAGACTCCATAGACTCAGTCATGTCATCGTCTAAAAAGACCTCGTCAAAGCCTTTCGTTTTACGTGCTTTGAAGTGAGTGCGTTGATAGAAATCCTGAACCGTTAACTGATATACCGAACTCACATCAAAAAGATCTGAGGCAGGTGGTACATAGTCTTTACGTTGCACGTAAAAATATTCCCGTTGTTCAATATCACCCTTGGTTTTAAATTTTCCGGCCCATATCCCCTCTGCATCCATCCTCATATTTAAAACCGGCTTTGCGTTAGGAATCAGGTTAAAAGGTGATAAGTGATAGAGGCTGATGGAAGACAACTGGTGTAGATTCTGTAGCGGCTGAAGTGCCTGAATAATCTCTACTTGAGACTGCAACGAATAAATTTTGTCTGACTCTTCAATATCCACGCCTTTCTGGGAAGAATCTACATAATAAGGGCCCAGATTCGTTAATTGCTCAAGACGCTCTGATAGCATCGAATTGCTTTCGATGTCAGCCACACTCTTGGTCGCATTTTTCTTAAACTCATGCACTTGGCCAGATAGAATCTTCGACATTCTGCCCAGCTCATCCAAAGTAATGGTGGCCAGGTTATTAAAACTGGTTACGCCCACTACAACAGATAAACCTGCAGTGATTAATACCATAATCAATATAACGATTAAGATAATCTGTCGGCTGATCCCCGCATAACGTGTCGCTATGTTTATCTCAGCCATCGCTACTGCTGCCACCGTTTAACAAGTACATCATAGGGCATTGTTTTAGGTGCATCTCTTGGCCTTTCTGCCTTGGGGGAACCCGTTTTTTCTAACCAATAAGAGCGCTCTCGAACAGGGTTTAGCTTAGGTGAGTATTTCACTAACTTCATCTTAGCCATGAGTTTATCTTGCTCTCTGGCAATGGCATCCATTGCTTTTTGAGGTGTCAAATTGCCTTTAATCGCCTGAGCAAGAATTGGCCACCATATTCTGGAAAGAATAGGGTAATGAGGTACATTCAACCCAGTATCAGTCCATCGATTTTCTTCTGGCGAAGCATAGAAATCAATCATGCCTCCCCAATCTTCTTTTCTCTGCTGAACGTAATTTGAATGAATGGTGGATTTACGAATAGGCGTTCCACCCACCATAAACTTTTTTAAGGTAACGGATTTAGACACGCAAAACTGAGCCCACAACCATGCGGCCGCTCGCTTTTGTCCTTTCACGCTTTTGGGTATAGTCCAGCTACCCGCATCCTGATAACCTACTTTCATGCCCTCTTCCCAGTAGCGACCATGGGGGGTGGGTGCCACACGCCAAACTGGCTTGCCCTTTTTATCCAGCATAGGGCTGCCTGCCTTAGTAAAATCATCATGAGACAACCAGGTCACATACTGAAATATGTGTTGTGCAATATCTCCACGAGCCGCTTGCGGGCCAGAATCTACCCACCGCCAGCCTTTGGCCTCAGGGGGGGCATATTTATCTAACCATTCAATATACTTGCTAAGTGCATATACCGCGGCAGGACCATTGGTCGCGCCACCACGTTCTACCGATGAACCCACAGGAATATGATTTTCTACCCGAATACCCCATTCATCTACAGGGCGACCATTAGGCAAACCTACATCCCCCACACCCGCAATGGATAGCCACGAGTCAGTAAAGCGCCAACCTAATGAAGGGGATTTTTTACCATAATCCATATGGCCATACACTTTTTTTCCGTCAATGGGTGTGTTAGTGAAGAATTCAGCAATATCTTCATAGGCCGCCCAGTTAATGGGCACACCTAATTCATAAGTGCCACTGCTGCCGTATTTTTTCGTCGTATACTGACGAAATTTAGCTTTAATATCTTCACGAACAAACCAGTCATGACGAAACCAGTAAAGGTTAGCGAATTGCTGATCTGGCAGTTGCAGCTGGTTGCCGTCATAGTCCTGACCAAACTCAAGATTAAGAAAATCTTCCAAATCCAGATAAGGGTTAGTAAAGCGCTTACCTTCTCCTTTCATATAGCTTGTTAAGTTAACGATACCACTTACCCGAAGGTGAGTGCCTACCATATCGGCATCGTTCACATAGATATCATAGGCATTTTTGCCTGACCTCATTTGCTGAAGTAAGGCTTCAACCACAGCACCTTCACCAATAATTTCATGCTCAACCCGAATACCGGTAATATCAAAAAAGGCCTTCGCCAGTACGTCTCGTTCCCAATAATGGGTCTTGATGTCCTCAGCAACCGATTTTATGGTTTTTCCACGAAAGGGTTTGCTTACCTCCTTAAACCACTGAAGCTCTTTTCTCATCTCTTTTTCTGATAAAGCAGAAGGCTGGAGCTGCTTAGCCCATTGATCTATCGCCTTATCAGCAGGCGCAGCTGCAATACTGCTAAAGAGAGTACTGGAAAATGCTAAACCCAGTGAAAGAATCATAAGGAGTTTGAGGGGCTTATTCAGCATAACGCAAATCCTGTTTCGACAAAGCCGTACGTGAAGAATCTATACTCTCTGTATAGTCAATAATAGTGAATAATTCAAAGATAGACGGTGAAATATGAAGGGAATAATGTGTGATTAATGCTTAGGTAAAGCGATTGAAATAAAGGCAGTAATCAATAAAAATATGCTAGAGATAAGCAAGCAGGCTTCAAGCCCAGCATATTGATAAACCAGTCCTGATAAAACGGTACCAATCAAACGTCCCATGGCATTGGCCATGTAGTAAAAACCCACATCTAAAGACACGCCCTCTTCTTTGGAGTACGCCAAAATCAGAAATGAGTGAACGGAGGAATTAACCGCGAATAAAGCACCAAATAAGAGCAATCCACCGACGATAAACCATTCTGCATTCAAGCCAAAAAATAAAGGGGCGGCAATAAGCGCAGGTATCAGCAGCAGAGGTAATATCCAGACAAACGCAGTACGCCCATCAGGTATGTTTCCTCTATTTAAGCCTGTTAGCTTAGGCGCTATACCTTGCACAAAACCATAGCCTATAATCCATAACGCCATGAAGGTACCGACCTGAGTATGCGACCAACCAAGCGCCACTTCAAAATAAACAGGTAAAGCCACCACAAACCACACATCTCTGGCACCAAACAGGAATAGTCGTGCTGCAGACAAGGTATTTATGGATCTACTTTTTGAGAAAAGGTGTTTGAATTTTGCCTTGTATTGGGTTTTACCCATCTCCCCCTGAAGCATCAGTACACTGAAGATAAAGACCACAATCAGCACCGTACTCATCGACAATAAAGAAGCTTGAAAGCCTATCAATGACAACAAAGCGGCACCCAAAAAGAAGCCGAAGCCTTTAAGCGCGTTTTTAGAGCCCGTTAGAATCGCGACCCATTTATAGAGTGCGCCTTGCTGCGCCTGAGCAGGTAATAGAAACTTAATGGCGCTTTTCGCACTCATCTTATTCAGGTCTTTAGCAATACCCGATAAAGCCTGAGCCGCCATCACATAAGGCACAGATAACCAACTGGCATTCACCGCTAACATGGCCAAAGCGACCACCTGCAATAACACCCCGATATGCATGGTTCGGTTAAGCCCTAACCTCGCGCCAAGCCAACCACCAAACAGGTTCGTCACCACACCAAAAAATTCATACAGTAAAAACAGCATGGCTATTTCAAGCGCAGAGTAACCTAGCTGGAAAAAGTAGAGCACCACCAGCATACGCAAAGCACCATCGGTGATGGTGAAAGCCCAATAGGTAGCGGTGACGACTAGGTATTGTTTTAAGCTTTGGTTCATTTTATAGGTCTTTGCCCACTTTCTTAACCAACTCCATCATTCGGTTCACATAACCAATTTCATTGTCATACCAAACCAACAACTTAACCTGACGCTTATTAATCACCATAGTAGACAAAGCATCAACAATACCGGAACGCTTATCCCCCTTATAATCCACCGATACCAAGGGGCGCTCTTCATAGCCCAGAATGTCTTTCAATTGATCTTCAGAAGCACGCTTTAGCAACTTATTCACTTCTTCAACCGTCGTATCTCGTGACACTTCAAAAACACAGTCCGTTAAAGACGCATTTGCCAGTGGAACCCGAACCGCCACACCATTTAACTTGCCTTCCAATTCAGGAAAGATGAGCCCTATTGCAGACGCAGAACCTGTTGTTGTTGGAATTAACGACATGCCACAAGCGCGGGCACGACGTAGATCTTTATGGGGCTGATCAAGAATGCTCTGGGTGTTGGTAATATTGTGAATTGTGGTCATTGACCCGTGGGTAATTCCCAGCCCTTCATGAATCACTTTAACGACAGGTGCCAGACAATTTGTAGTGCAAGAAGCGGCCGTCACAATATCGGGCTGTTCCGCATCATAAAGATGATCATTCACCCCCATCACAATATTCAGCGGGCCATCTTTCACAGGGCAAGAAGCGACTATTTTTTTAACGCCCTGTTTAAAATAAGGCTGTAATGAAGGAGTGCTCTTATGCACACCCGTGCAGTCAATCACAACATCCACACCTTGCCAGTCAGTCGCATCAATATCACGGTTCATAGAGTAAGAGACTGTTTTACCATCAATCAGCAAAGTCTGTTCATCTTGAGCGCCTGCTTGTAAATGCCAGGTACCTTGCACCGAGTCAAAGTTAATCAAGTGAGCTGCTGTTTTAGCATCACCACTAATTTCATTGATATGTATGATCTCGATTTCAGGCCAGTCCCATGCTTCGCGCAGCGCTAAGCGCCCCATTCGTCCAAAACCATTAATTGCGACTTTGATAGCCATGTGATCACCTTATAAAAACAATAAAAAAACATAATAGTGGATATGCGTATAAGCAAATATAATGAACAATAAAAAAACAGCAATATTATAAATTTAGCACTCTTTTAATCATTCAGCGCTTCACTCATTAAATAGAGTTTCCGCTCCAATTAAAGGGATTATCCGTACCAAAACATCGTTCATAACACCGTCTTCTGCATCAGTAATTAACTTCGCCTGACGATCTTTCCAAGACAATGTCTGAATTAAACTAGCAGCTACAACAGAAGGTTGATTTAAGTTATGCACAGGCACTTCCGTCACACCACCACGAATACTTGTGCTGATTGGGCAACAAATCAACAACCCAGTCTGACGATTATATTGCTCACTCGATAACACCAAAGCAGGGCGATACTTGCCTACCTCTTTACCTTTAGTAGGCTCAAAATCCAGCCAAATTATTTGGTTCCGCTTTGGGGTGTATTTCGATAAATTCAGTTTTTTCATTACTCGCCACATTCCTTGTCTGAGACAGCAGCTAGTTCATCTCCATGCGCAGTATGAGCATCAAGACCTGATAATAATTCTGACTCGCTAAAGGGGAGCCGCTTAAATTTCTTTTTTGCGGGCTTTATAACAATCATTCCGTCTTTAGATTCAACTTCAATCTCTGAGCCTTCTACCAATTCAAGCTGACGTACATAAACGGCGGGGATTATTGACCCTAATGAATTTCCAATCTTGCGTATTTGCGTTCTCATAACAGAACTCCAACATTGATGACGCTATTTAAACCCATACCCTTGAATTAATATTGTATCAACATTGTTATAACTTTAACAGCAACCACCAACAGACTCAGAAAGCCTAGCAAGATCAGCCTTCAACTCCACGGAGTTAGCACCATTTTCAGCGAAATTAGCCATAACTTCGCCGAAAAACAGATTACTTTCATCTAAAGTATAATAAACCCAAGCCCCTTCTCTACGCGAATTCAACACGCCATTGTTGCGCAAATAAGCTAAATGACGAGAAACCACACTTTGAGAAGTCTCTAGAGATTCAACCAAGTCACAAACGCATAACTCGCCGCGCTTGAGGAGCAAAAAGAGGATTCTCAAGCGAACGGGCTCGGAGAGGCATTTAAAAAATTGGGCGTAGTCTTCTGTATTCATCATTATCATAAGCGGCATCATATTTGGCTAGGCAAATATTGTCAATATGCTTGAAGACTCATACGCAGATAAGCGGCTACAGCAGGATCAAACAACCGAAGGCAGCCATCGCCATCTCTATAAACATGATCATGGCTAATCAGCTTCTCAACACTTTGCTTTATAGAGCTGGTCGATATCCCACACTTTTGCGCAAAGTCAGATGACAGAGGCTGACTCGTAGGGTTAAGCGCTAAGTTTGAAAGCACAATATTCTGGTTAGTACTGAGCTTAGAAAGCGTTCTTTGATACGCAGAGTAATCAGAGCTAACAATATCCTTATGCCACGTTGCAATAACCTCTTCCTTAGTAGGTGGAGCATCACGCAACCAGAGCAAGCCACACAAAGCATTCACATAATAAGGGTGGCGATCCGTCTGCTGAACAATTTCCTCAATCACCGTCTTCTGAATGGTCACACCCCAATGTAGCTTCGCTACTTTTGTTAAGTGCGTAATATAATCTTTACGGGTGATTCGCCTAATATCTATTCTCTGACATTGCTTATAAAGCGGGCGGGAGTCATCTGCAAATTGCTGCTCTAATAAATGCCTGATAGAACCAGAAAAGATGAACGAAGTCGATGTTGTTAACTGCAAGGCCCCTCTAATTTCCGCCTCAACCGAAACACCATGGTCTATTTCACCCAACTGTTGAAACTCATCAAAAAAAAGCGCTATTTTTACCTTTTTTTCAGAAGCAACCTGATCCAAAGCTAACAAAGCATCTTTAACTGAACTTTGCTCCTTATCAACCGACAACTTCAACTTAGGCCCAGCAGCAGTAATAACCAGCTCAGGCTTAAGCGCAGAGAAGGTGCCTAGAATATTCTTTAATGCTTTTTCACTGTAGGCCAATACACGTTCAGTAACTTCTGCGATGGCTTGCAAAATAAGGCGAACAGCTACATTACGGTCATAGGCTGACAACAATTCAGTATGAACCGCATATATGCTTTTAGAATGGTGTTTTTCGATATCCAATATAGTTTGGCGTAATAACGATGACTTACCAATTCGACGACGACCTTGTATCCAGCCATGACGGGAGTTTTTAATGAGCGTTATGAGTTCTGCTCGCTGAGAGGTTCGATTGCAGAATGCAGGGCCATCAGCATAACCCTGGGGGAATAGCGTTGCCATGTTTTGACCTCATAGAATTACATATTTATGTATTGCACATTAACATGCAATACATAGGTAATCTATAAGAACCTACCCAATCAAACCCATCACATCCTCATATAAATCCTTCACTAGCACCTCAAGTCCAATAGACTGGATACTTAAAGTATCTCCGTCACTCAAGCGCTCTAGATCAAATGAGCCCTCTGAACGACGATAAATATCAATCGCCACACAATGCTGAGAAATTAGAATATATTCTTGTAACGAAGGGAGCTTACTATAAGCATTCAGCTTTTCCAGCCGATCTTTTGATTCAGTACTATCTGAGAGTATTTCAATCAGCACGCAGGGTTTATCTTCGTAATATTCGCTCACAGGATTTTTATCACAAGAAATCATAACGTCAGGGTAATAGAATAAGTCCAGATCCTGAGTGTTAATTCGAACCTTCATATCTGAAACATAAGTTCGACAAGAACCGCCCTTTAAGTGAGCTCTCAAAATACTTGAAACAGTAACAGCGATTAAGTTATGAATTCGACTGGCTCCAGCTTGGGCAACAACAAAACCATTAGCAAACTCATGACGAACTTCGCTGTTCATCTCTGCTTCAAGGTACTGTTCAGGGGAGACCCTAATGTCTTTAAATGCGGTTGCCATACCAGTCTTAACCTCTTATTTACTCGCTATACGTTTATTTACTATATGCCAGACTCAGGCTGGAGCACTCTAATTGGCCGCAATCATCACCCTGTTATGAATTACCAAGCTTTGAATATACATCCATATTTTTGTGAAGTATACGAATAATCTCTATGCTTTCTGATGAGCTTAATTTATAAAAAATAACATGACTTCCTTGTGGAAACTTATGATAACCACCTCTAATAAAATCACATGTAGTACCAATAGATGGGTTATCAGCTAGCAGGTGAAATGAATCATCAAATTGTTTAATGTAAATATTACGCTGCATTTTTCCCCAGCGGTTTTCGGTAAAACGGGCTATCGCTTTCAAATCATTTTTTGCACGCAGAGTTAATGAAAATGAACTCATTTCACTCCTTCTTTATCAAGCTCGGCAATAAAGCCCTCATAGCTATATTCTGTTGTACCGCTGTCTTCACCGTCAATAAGCATTTGACGCAGTGCTCCAAGCTTGTTTTCAGAGTCTTCAAGAACTCTCAACCCAGCTCGCACCACTTCACTTACAGAACCATAACGACCGCTTTCAATTTGATTAGCAATAAATCCATCAAAATGATCGCCCAGAGTAATACTTGTGTTTTTAGCCATACATCACCTCGAAAATACCAATATATACCAAATTATGGTATATATTTCATAACAAGGCAATTAAAGATCGCCCCTATAAGGCTGGATCTTCACGGCTCTTGAAGTGTCATTATTTTAT
>ENA-OSET01003589-OSET01003589.1-sediment-metagenome-genome-assembly--contig:-NODE-3589-length-14154-cov-15.951339_pt1 | contig 14154 bp, 8 predicted proteins | sample MGYA00237882_ERZ534229 | MGnify/ENA primary metagenome ERZ534229 (study PRJEB26408, sample SAMN06266212) | sediment metagenome | isolation source: Hudson Canyon methane seep mesocosm | place...
TACATACCAAATTCACGTACACCGTATGAAATGTAGTTACCCATTTCTTTTCCGCTGACGTGTTTGAAGTCTGCACAACTTGTCAGGTTTGAGCCTGTTAAGTCAGCTGATCCACCCAAAAATTCTGGTAGTGTTGGTGCCAGTGCGGCAATACATTTTTGTGATGATTGACGACTTGCCAGGTTTTCGCCTGCTGCATTTGTCGCTGCAACCATCGCGTCTGCTGCTTCTGTCCAGTTTGCAGGTAAGTCTTTTGCCATACGGCGTTTGAATTCTGCTGCTTCTGCTGGATATTCTGCTGCATAAGCGTCGAAACGTGTGTTCCAGTCTGCTTCTGTTGCTGCGCCTTTGGCTTTTGCATCCCATCCTGCATAAACATCTTCAGGAATTTCAAACGGTGCATGTGGCCAGTTTAGTTCTTTACGAACCAATGCAACTTCTTCGTCACCTAGTGCTGCGCCGTGACAATCATGGCTACCGCTTTTGTTTGGTGAACCAAAGCCAATGACTGTTTTACAACAAATCAATGATGGTTTATCTGTGACTGCTTTTGCTTCTGCAATCGCTGCTGTAATTGCATCTGCATCATGACCGTCTACTGAAATAACGTGCCATTGGTATGATTCGAAACGTTTTACTGTATCGTCTGTATACCAGCCATCGATGTGTCCATCGATTGAGATGTTGTTGTCATCCCAGAATGCGATTAGGTTACCTAAGCCCCATGTGCCTGCTAGTGAGCATGCTTCATGTGAGATACCTTCCATTAAACAACCGTCACCCATGAATACGTAGGTATTGTGGTCTACGATTTTATGGCCTGGCTTGTTGAACTGGTCTGCCATTAGCTTTTCTGCCATTGCAAAACCAACACCGTTGGTAATACCTTGACCTAATGGACCTGTTGTTGTCTCAATACCGGGTGCATAACCATATTCAGGGTGTCCTGCACAAGCTGAGTGCAGTTGACGGAATGATGCTAACTGATCCATCGGCAGGTCGTAACCTGAAAGATGTAACAGTGAATAGATTAGCATTGACCCATGTCCATTCGACAAGATGAAACGGTCACGATCAGCCCATTCTGGGCTGGTCGGGTTGTGTTTCATATGGTCATTCCACAGTACTTCTGCAATATCTGCCATTCCCATTGGTGCGCCTGGATGACCTGATTTTGCTTTTTGTACTGCATCCATGGTTAAAGCACGGATTGCGTTCGCTAAATTACGACGTGAAGACATGTATTACTTCTCCTAAATATGATTATTCTGAATTCGTTTTAGGCCAACAATCCAGTCTGTTTCTTTCGCGTACGATTGCAACAGCTTTTTCTTGGGATTATTGCCTGTTTTTTCTGACAAGGTTAAACGAGTGGCATCAGCCACTCGTTTTTCCTTTTATTCCATGTTGGCGTGTCTGAATCTCATTTCTTCTTCTGGAATACCTTTTTCCCAGATAAGATGTGCGACTACAGCTTCAAGGAAGCATAAGGTAGAGAGTTCGAAAACTGTCCCCATTGGCATTCCTTTAACAGCTGAGTAGGAATCATCACTACCGATTTGAAATACACCATCCGCCATATCGCCTATGGTGGATGATGATTTTGAACAAATCAGGATGATTTTTGCACCCACACTTTTTGCTTTGTTGGTAAAGGCTATCAGCTGCTCAGTTTCACCTGAACCTGAGATGATGATTAATAAATCACCTTCTCTGATGCTTGGCGTGACGATTTCGCCTACCATGCTGACATCATAGCCACTGTGCATTAATCTCATGCCCAGAAAATTACCCACTAGCTTTGAACGCCCGGCACCTGAGATAAATATCCGCTTGGCACCGTCAAACATCCCTGTTATTTGTTCTGCATAGTTAACATCAGTCGCATCAAGAATGTCTGAAATCTTTTTGACGACTAATTTTTGATTTTCTTGCTGCCACATACTTACTCTGCCTTATGCTGCGTCTACTAATTCACGGATTTCACGTGCTGAGTCAGCAGGTGATGCTGCGCCGTAGATTGCTGCACCAACAACGATGATGTTTGCGCCTGCACGAACTACGTCTTGAACTGTTGAATGGTTGATACCACCCGCAATTGAAATACGTACGTCTAGGCCTAATCCTAAGATGTCAGTCAAGTCATTGAATGGTGTTTCGCCTGCTGCTTGTGCATCAAGACCTGTGTGGATACCAACAACTTGTGCGCCAGCTGCAACTGTTTCAATTGAACACGCTGCTTTGTCTGATACGTTGATTAAATCAATTTGTGCTTCTGCACCGTGTGCTTTAGCTGCTTTGATTACGCCTGCACATGTTGCTAAACCAGATACGCCTAGTACTGTACAGATGTCTGCACCCGCTGCGTAGAATGGTGTTGCTTCATATTCGCCAGCATCCATTGTTTTTAGATCAACTAACAATAGTTTTTCTGGGAAACGTGCTCTTAGTTCTTGAACTAATGCTACGCCATTGTGTTTGATGCACGGTGTGCCGATTTCAAAGATGTCAACATACGGGGCTACTTCTTCAGCAAGTGCTACTGTTGCGTCGAAATCTAATGAGTCTAATGCCATTTGAATTAATGGTGTTGCCATGTTATGTACTCCAAATTGTTTATAATTTTTTATTGAAAAATTTTTTTTTCAAGCGGCACTCTAAATCAGAAAGGTCTTAAATGTCAATTTCCCCAGCTGGACGATGCCTTTTAAAGTGCTTATCCCTCAACACAAAATCAACACAAAACAACTATAAATCATAACCTTACATTAATTAACAGTAAAATTCATTCTCCACAGAAAAAAACCATCTAGCGATAAAAGCAAACCTCATCTCACCAAGGGTTTTTAACAACAACATTTGTTTTTTACCAACAAAACAACAACCCAGGCCACTTTATTTTCAACACCTCCTAGCCGCACTTTTACATAATATATAGACACATTAATCGTTCTATGCCATCCTTTTTCACTCCTCAACACGACAAGCAGACAGCATGCCTCCAATCACAAATATTCAAGCACTCATCATCGATATGGATGGGGTTTTATGGGAAGGCAACCGAGCCTTGCCAGGCCTAGAAGACTTCTTTAACTTACTTAGAGATCAACAGCTTGCTTTTATATTAGCCACAAACAATGCCAGCCTTACTCAAGATCAATATATCGCCAAACTCCTTTCCATGGGAATAACAGTCTCTGCTGAAGAAATATTAACCTCCAGTATGGCAACTGCTCACTACCTATCCGAACAGGTTGACCCATACTCAAGCCGAGTGCTTGTGATTGGTGAAGAAGGACTTAGGCAACCTCTGATTAAAAAAGGCTTTACCTTGATCGACAAGGCTTTTAACAAACGAGATAAAGCCGCTGATTTTGTTATTTGCGGTCTGGACAGACAACTAAACTGGGACAAACTTGCCGAAGCCTCTCTACATATCAGCGCAGGTGCACAGTTTATTGCCACTAACGCAGACACAACCTTACCCACTGAACGCGGCCCCGTCCTTGGTAACGGTGCTATTCTAGCGGCATTACAGGCTGCAACCAACACCACAGCCACTGTTATTGGCAAGCCCGAAGCCATTATGTATCAACAAGCGATTAAAATATTAAACAGCAACCCCGAACAGACTATCGCTATTGGTGACCGCTTAAACACCGATATATTAGGGGCGGTTAACACAGGCATTCGTAGCATCATGGTGCTATCAGGCATATCTAATGAAGACGATCTACAATCTATTAACTATCAACCCACATGGATAATGCAAGATCTTCGGGACATCACTGCAGCACTAGCGATCTAACAGCATAGGAATGATGAATAAAATAATGTAGCCTGGGTTAGCTTATTTTTTAAAATTTTCATCCCTTAACTCAATATGGTCATTAACAAAGCACAGCTTAGCAAAAAACTGGCCCATCTTGTTTGTTCCGGCGAGGGAATACATATCTGCCCAGGGTCACAGTACGGTATGCGTTCCCATCGAATACGGTCACTGCCATTAAGTTAAGCGATTAGCCTGCATTCATAACTAAAAATAGCAGGCTAAAGCACTGCGCCCCATTCTGTATTGCTCTTAAACTTAATAGCATTGACCGAATACGGAGGGAACGGGAAAATTGCTTTTTTCTCCTCCCCCCCTCTCCATCAGAAGAGGGTTTTAAGAACAAGCTCACCTTATTGAATTCCATTTTTCAACACTTAACAGTGACATAGCCATTTGTTTTATAAGCAATAACCAGGGCTATAACATGCCTAATATGCAAGTTTTTTTAACAGTCTACTGCAGCACTCCAGCATTTTGATTAAGCTCAGAGCAATATCAATCCAACACTCCCCTTACCAACACCCTGCATAAAAATATAACTTTATCTATGAACTAGTTCACACTTGTATTAATTCAGGAATAAACTATAACTAAAGCTACAAAATCAATTTTAAAACTTTGTTTTATTGCTAGTACTTTACCGACTTTGGCTTGATGGGCAACATATCCAGTATATTGACATAAAGCATTTATTTTAATACCTCCTCACCCAACCCTCTCCAGCAGGAGAGGGCTAAAGCGCTCTAAAAAGCGCTTTGTTTTAACTCTCCCCCTTGAAGGGAAGTCGCGAGCAGGAAGAAAATAAAATAATGCTTTACCTTATACTGACTTACTCCCAACCCTCCAAACCAAAATAATCAGACTACTAACAAGTAACACTCAGTCTTACAAAATCTTTTGCTATAACAAAAAATATAATGCACCAGATGATTAAATATAGTTTTCTCCTACTTTGCCTGATGATCATACCTGTCACTCAAGCATCCCCTTCCTGCGACCAATGGAAAGCCAAAGTTATATCAGTTCAGGGCAAGGTGGACTTTCAACGGTCTGGCGATAGTTACTGGATACTACTGAAGCAAGGTGATAAATTTTGTTCCGGGGACATGATCCGCACATCAAGGCACAGCAGAGCAACTATTCAGCTAGATAACAATACCATTATTACCTTAAATCAAAGTACCACACTTAATTTCTCCATGCCTGAGGTCAAAACCTCATCCTGGTTTATAGATTTATTTGAAGGTGCTGCTTTTTTCCGTAGCCGCCAACAACAGAAGTTAAATATACAAACGCCTTTTATTAATGCTGCACATGAAGGTACAGAGTTTCTGGTCACTGTTAATAGCAAACAAACAGCAATTTCTGTTTTTGATGGGCAAGTTTCTGCAAGCAACAAACTAGGTAAGATATCGATTAAAAAAGGCTTTAAAGGTGTAGCTAACAACAATGAAGCCCCCAAACTACAAGCATTAAAGATTAATCTGCAAGATGCCGTACAATGGACATTGTATTACCCCCCAATTATTGACATTCAAGACTATCAAAGCACTTTCCAGCCTGTAATTAATGCCTATCGACAAGGCAATATCCAGCAAGCCATTGCTCTGCTAGACTCGATAACAGAAAAGCACTCAAATACTAGCTATCTATCCCTCAAATCATCCTTACTGCTATCTATCGGACGCGTTGACGAAGCGTCAACCCTTTTAGACAGTCTATTAAAATTAGAAAGTAAAAACAGCACAGCTTTTGCACTACAATCCATTATTGCAATTGCAAAAAATCAAAAAGATAAAGCGCGACTCCTTGCCCAACAAGCCGTTACTCTTAGCCCTCAATCAGCAGTTGCACATATTGCTCTTTCATACGCCCATCAGGCGCATTTTGATATTGCATCAGCTCAATCCAGTGTTGAAACAGCTGTTAATTTATCACCTAAAAACAGCCTGGCCTGGGCCAGACTCGCAGAATTACAACTTTCTTCTGCTGACCACCAAAATGCTTTAAAATCTGCGACAAAAGCCCAACAACTCAACCCTAATTTAGGCCGCACCCTATCGATCCTTGGCTTTTCTCATCTTGCTCAAATAAATATTAAACAGGCTGAAACAGCCTTTAAACTTGCTATTACCAAAGATTCTTCTGACCCTTTAACCCATTTAGGCTTAGGTTTAGCAAAAATAAGAAGTGGAAATATAATAGAAGGTACTCGTGATATTGAAACTGCTGCCAGCCTTGATCCTAACAATTCGACTATGCGCAGCTACTTAGGCAAAGCCTATTATGAACAGAACAATAATCAATATGCATCAACCGAACTAGCCATTGCTAAAGAGGTAGACCCCAATGACCCCACACCCTGGTTTTATGACGGCATACTCAAGCAATCTACTAACCGCCCGATTGAAGCTTTGCATGATATGCAAAAAGCGATTGAATTAAATGACAATAGAGGAGTTTATCGTTCTAAATTATTATTAGATGAGGATGCTGCCGCAAGATCAGTTAATCTTTCTCGTATTTATCAAGATCTCGGCTTTGATCGTGTAGCGCTAAAACAATCATGGAATGCCCTTGCACTAAATCCTACCGACCATTCTGCACATCGATATCTTTCTGATTCGTTACAAGGAAAACCCTTTTACCGTATAGCTAGAGCCAGCGAACTATTACAGGCTCAACTATTACAACCTATTAACATTACACCCGTACAGCCTCAGTTAACTACCGATAACATCAGCGTATTAAATAGTACCGGCCCATCCAGTTTATCATCTGGCGAATATGACCCCTTATTTTCAACCAATGGTGCTAAAATTCTAGTAAATGGTGCATATGGAAGCAACAACACCCTAACTAACAATGCCATCATTTCAGCAGTTTACAATAAACTATCCTTAAGCATGGGACAGTTTCACTTCCAAACCGATGGCTTTCGTACAAACGATGATTACAAACAAGATATATACAATGCTTTTGTACAATATACCGTTACCCCCAATCTTAGCTTCCAGTTTGAACTCAAATCTGAAGATATTAGAGCAGGCGACGTACCCTTTCGCTTAAATAATTTCCATCAAAAAAATCTCAGCGAATCAATAGAGCATGACACATCAAGATTCGGACTACATTACAAAATTTCCCCTGCTCATGACATCCTTGTATCAACTTTTTATACATCTCAAAAAGAAACAGAAAATAATGACACTTTAAGCTCAAGCCCCATCGTACAACTTAATGTTAAATCAAAAGCAAAATCAAAAATTGATGGATACCAACTTGAAACGCAATATATATTCCATCCATCAGCATTTAATTTTACTTTAGGAATCGGTTACTTGGAGTTAAATAATAACACCACAATAAATACTGATTCCACATTGACTTTTATCCCTCCTTTTTTACCCCCTATATCATCTGTTGACAAACTAACTTCTCAAGATAAAACAAAATACTTTAACACCTACTTATACACACAATCAGAAATTCTTCCCAGTTTAACCAGCATTGTTGGGTTGAGTTTTGATTCATTTAAAGAAGGCACAAATAAAACAGAACAATTTAACCCAAAAGCAGGCCTTATTTGGAAACCAATTAACCAACTGTCTTTTCGAGGCGCGATAATCCGCAACCTTAAAAGACCGCTAGCTAGCAACCAAACCATAGAACCCACTCAGGTAGCTGGTTTTAACTAACTATTTGACGGGAACAATGGATCCTCTGTTTGGCAATACTCCCTTGGCATAGACTTCAACCCTGCAAAGGCCTTTTTTATTGGAGGAGAAATTAACTGGAGAGACATCAAAAAACCATTACTTATCAACAACAACTTAACCACTCAAGACAAAGATGAAACTCTCTATTTCACTTATGCATATTGGGCTCCGCTTAACTGGCTGTCTTTAAGTGCAGAATATCATTTTGAGAAGTTTAAGCGTGAATTTGAAACTAACAATATTGACCCTCTTGATCCACAAAGCGTTTCAACACACACCATTCCACTCAGCATCCATTTATTTGAAAAACACGGCTTTTTTTCAACACTATCAGCCACTTACATAAAACAAAACACATCATTTGTAAGAGACATTAGCACCCTAGCCAAATACAGCGATCCTTTAGCCGAAATAAATAGCAATTTTTGGACCTTTGATAGCTCTATAGGCTATCGTTTTCCAAAGAAAATAGGCAACCTTAGTTTTGAAATAAAAAACATGTTTGACAACAGCTACGTCTATCACAGCATCTTTGATGCAAGCGGCCCCCAACTAAGCCCTTTTACCCCTGAGAGAGAGTTTTTTATAAAACTCAGTCTATTTTATTAAAAATCCTAAAGGGACTTCTTTACTAAATAGGAACATTCCAAATGAAAATAAAAAACCTAAAACCAATCTGCACCGCTTTATTATTAGGTGGAATTACAATTTTTAGTCACACGTCTTATAGTGACCCAACAAACAACTTTCGAGTCGTCCCCTTTAAAGCATGGACTCTTTCAAACACGACAAACTATTCAGCAACCAGGCCACTTGATACCATTAGAGACAAAGCAATCATAGAGGCCGCAAAAATATTAAATAAATTTGGTAAAAAAATCGCTTCTGGAAAACTCTCACAAGCAGATTTAAAACTTATCTCAATTCTAGCGAAGATCCCACTACCAAACCCCAGTCTATTTGATCAAGATGCTATATTAGCTACAGGCATCAATTTTAAAACAGAAGAGCCTGTCCTACTTAGCTCAATCACCGGCAAAAGCATAAGCCCTTGTGCTCAAATAACAAACCACAGAGGACCAAGAAGAATATCTTGTGACGTAAAAGCCATTCCACCAAACGAAGCAGTACAAAGAGCTCTAGAAAACACCAAACCAATTCCAGGTGAAATCATTGTTAATGGAAAAAAAGTGCCTGCAACATATATAGTTAACGTAATGGCTTTGTATAAAGGTTCCATGTGCATGACGCATTATATTGGAGGTAGACAATACAAATTTTGCTATTAAACACCTCAAACAAACAACACCTGCTCTGCTAGATATTAAGCTATCCCAAAAACAGCACTTTTTAACTATTAGAGAAGTTAATGACTTACTAAGATACAGGTCTTTCCATCGAAAGGCCTAATTTCTCATCCAACTTAATCACCGCCACTTGCTCCAAGTCTGACTCTGGATACTCGGTTACCAAATGATGCTGTAAATAATTTATATAAAAACGAATAGGCTTATCATCAGGGTATTTTTTTTGAATTTCTATAAAAAACTGTAACGCATCAACCCACTGATGCTGCCTAAACAAGGCCAAGCCCTGCTTAAAAAAGACATTTAAAGAATCCCAGCGATCATCCATCTCATCCTGATAACCTAGCAACTCATAAACAATGATAGCCCGCGTTTTCCCTTTCAAAATAAACGTACCAATTTCTCTAGCAACAAAACCAGCTAGTCCATCAACAACCTCTGCAGACACTAATATTTTGGTGCCCAGTAACTTATTCAGCCCCTCAATCCTTGTTGCGGTATTAATCGTGTCGCCCGTTGCTCTGTATTCAAAATGTTCTTGTGTACCCACATTGCCAAGATACATATCGCCATAATGCAAACCTATACGTGTCGGCAAGTTATTTGATTGTGTTTTATTAAAATGTTCGATATCTGCTTTAATTTGTAATGCAGCTATACAGGCACTTTTTCTGGTTCTTATATTTTTTTCTAACTTAGACTCTGCCCAGATAGCTAGCATTGCATCACCAATGACATCCGACACGAAACCACCATTGCGCTTAACCAATGGAAACATGATGCCATAGTAATTATTCATTAAACTATTTAACTCTGTGGGTGATAAGCTCTCTGATAAAGTGGTGTATTGCCCAACATCAGTTGCCACACAGACACCGTACTTAAGCTCACCATAAGCACTTAACTCTTCAATATTTGTGTTTTTGCTGTATTTAGTAACGACATCATCAGGAATATAATAAGAAAATATTTTCTGCATTTTCTGTTGCTGTCTTTTATTCTGTATATACGTTAAAAAAGACACCACAAAAAATGCCAATGGTAGCTGAATAATAAAAGGAATAAATAACGGCAAGAGAACTTGTTCAGAGATAAATTGGCTGTAGCTTATTAATAAATAGTTCCCGCTTAACAAGCTAACAATGATAATGGCAACACCATAAGAAAATATACCAAAGATCATGGCAATAACAGCACCCCAAAGTATAATCAGCAAAGTCTTTTCCCATGTAAGCAATGTCTTTAGCCAACTGTTATCAATTAAATTTGCTACCGCTGTCGCTGCAATTTCAATGGAACTAATGGACTCACCGTTCTGACTGGAAAATACATTGTAAAACCCCTGGTTTTTCTCCGGTTGAAGATCATCGGAATAACCTATAAGTACTATTTTATTTTTAAATAAATCATCACTGCCATCTTGAGTAAGAGCCTGATAGAAAGGGATCGTTTTAATCGTTCCACCGGAACCATAATGATTAAAGTACAGTTGATTATCACTGTGTATCAATGCAAACCACGATTTTAACAACTGTTCTTTTACAGCGGGTAACTTAGCCTTGTCGACCAACTGAATAAATTGACTATCCAACCCAGCCTGATTGAGCAGTGCAGTTCTGATTAATTGATGAACAGCCATCATATGTTTTTTGGCTTCCAAAGCATTATTTTTAGATAGCTGTGTATATACCTCAGGGGCTATTTTCTGGAGTATTTGTAGCAACTCAGGGAATATATTTTTATAGCTGTAAGATTGAAAGATACTTAAGGGAAAGGTGGGAATATCACCTGCACTGGCTTTATAAGTCCAAAATTTATTAACGGTAGTCGATGTTTTAGGCAATAAAAAAGGGGAAACATTCATTGCAGCCTGCTCTAAAATCGCCGCAGGTTCTATGATCTGCTCCAGACTATAACTCCCCGAACCATAACCATTGTCTGCATCTGACGAATACCTTCTTACTTGCAGGTAACTGCTAAGAATCACATTACTGGCATCTGCTATTGCTGTTGCCAACATTTCATCATTTTCAACATCATCACTTTCATCGAAGATGATATTAAAAGCAATAACTGTGGGGGTTTGTTGCTTTAATCGATTTATTAAATTTGCATAATGTGATCGCGGCCATTTTTGCGGGTCATTTGGCAGCTCAAGAAAATCAGCGGACGCTTTATCTATGCTTATAATAATAACTTGTTCTGGTGCGGGTATTTTGCCGCGTATTTTAAATAACCAACTGCGCCCATACTCCCCTTCCAGCTTATCCCCCATAGGCGACAGACTAATCAGAGCACCCAATAAACTAATGCTTATTGCGATAAAAAAAACATGGTGTTTTTTCAGAGAAGAGTTCATCAATTTTTATTATTGTTATATATAGAGCTGTTGCACGGAATCATTAGCATTTTTTATCATATATCAAAAAATGAACTCAAAGAGCTGAATTTCTAAGTAAGCCTATACTTTCAGTAAAAAATCCCCAGAGCCAACAGTATTATCCAGTAAAAATCATTCGCATGAGCAAACTGCCTATATTAATAACGGCTAAACCCGCTTTAATATGGCGTCAGTGCTAACTTACCTACTGATAAGATAATCCCCCTTAAGATTCTTTACTATAGCTTATTTAAATAGGATAAACTGTTATCAATCATATAAATTCAGGTTGAAATATTTGTAACTATGGCTAACTCACATGTAACTTATAAAAAAGGTACTGTTATCTTTTCTGAGAGTGAGGCAGGTAGTTGTGCCTATATCATAACCAAAGGCAAGGTCAATTTATACATTTTAGTTGATGGCGAATCCACCCTGATTAGCACTCTGGATAAAGGCCAGGTGTTTGGTGAAATGTCGCTTATTGACAATCAAATTAGATCTGCAACTGCAAAAGCAGCTGAAGATAGCGAATTAATCGCCATTTCTCGTAGTTATTTTAATGAGAAACTACAATCAGCTGATGAATTTATCTTGCTGTTACTTAATATAACGCTTGAACGCTATCGCGAAATGCGTGTTCGTCTTGAAAATATATCCAGCGAAGAAACGATTAATCGAGAACACCTTTTAGTCTGCCAAAAAACACATAGCAAACTTAAAGAGACACTTAACACCACCCACCAACTTGAACTTGAAAACAATCTCCGCAAAGCATTTGAACAAAAACATTTAGAGTTATTTTATCAACCCATTATTTCTCTAGAAACAAATCAAATTGCTGGTTGTGAAGCACTTATTAGATGGCGACACCCGGAGCAAGGTTTAATCCCTCCTATCGAATTTATTGGTCTGGCCGAAGAATCAGGACTTATCGTTCCCATTGGTTTATGGATTATTGAGGAAGCATGTATGGCCCTTAATCAATTTAACAAGCTTTCAACTGAAAACCTCTCCTTTATCAGCATCAACCTTTCTGGTCGACAATTTACACCTCCAGACCTTGTTGAGAACATAAAACAAATTTTTGGAAAACATAAAATAGACCCTGACAAAATAAAGTTCGAAATTACAGAATCTATTCTTATGGCCAACCCTATAAAATCTGTAAATACCCTTAATGAAATAAAGGATCTGGGCTCCCATATTGCAATTGATGATTTTGGCACCGGCTATTCAAGCTTTAGCTACTTACACAGGTTCCCTATTGACTCGCTTAAAATTGATCAATCTTTCACCTCAACCATGCAGGACAACCAAAAAAGCTTTGAAATTGTGAAGTCCCTCTGTGCTTTAGCCAGCTCCCTAGATATGTCAATTATTGCAGAAGGTATAGAGCATGAATGGGAAAATACAAATCTAAAAAAACTCAAGGCTGAATATGGTCAAGGTTATCTCTACTCCAAACCACTGCCACAAAATGAATTTATTGATTACATTTTGAATTGGGATATGTGATTTTTATTTAAATATTCTAGTGTCAGCTATACTTTTCTAAACACATGAGTTTAAGTCTTAGCCCTGCTAAACTGATAAAACTCAAATATTACATTGAATAGTATTTTTGGAGTGCCTGTAATGAAAAAATTTATTAATAGCGTTGATACTCTATTAGACGAAAGCTTAGAGGGGTTTGCCAAAGCTCACGCAGACATCATTCAACTAAATCCTCACCCTACCTTTATTAGCCGTAATACCGAAACAGCAGCAAACAAAGTAGTCCTCATATCTGGCGGTGGCTCTGGACATGAACCATTACATACTGGTTTCGTGGGGAAAGGTATGCTTGATGCGGCCTGCCCTGGACAGGTTTTTACCTCACCCACTCCCGACCAAATGATGGCCGCAGCTGAATCTATCGAAAACGATGGCGGCGTATTATTTATTGTTAAAAACTATGCCGGCGATGTAATGAACTTTGAAATAGCCAGCGAAATGATTAGCTGCCCTTTTGAGACCGTGCTGATAGATGATGACGTGTCCCTACCTAAAACCCATAGCACAGGTCGCCGAGGGGTCGCAGGCACTCTGGTAGTAGAAAAGATTGTTGGTGCAGCCGCTGAAAAGGGTATGAATTTAGCTGATTGTAAATCCTTAGGTGACAGAGTCAATGAAAAGACTGCATCCATGGGGGTTGCATTAGACTGCTGTACGGTACCTGCCTTAGGCAAACAAACCTTTGAGCTAAAAGATGATGAAATTGAAATGGGCGTAGGCATTCACGGCGAACGTGGCCACGACACTATGAAGCTATGCAGTGCAACTGAAATAGTAGAACATATTGCCAATGCCATTAATGACGATTTAAAACCCGAAAAAGGTCAAAAAGCACTTTTACATATTAATGGACTCGGTTCTACGCCTTTAATGGAACTTCATTTAATTTATAGTTTAGCGGCTCAATACTGGGAAAAACGAGGAGTAGATATTTGTCGTTCCTTAGTCGGCAATTATACGACTTCGCTTGATATGACAGGCTGTTCAATCACTCTCACCTTAGTTGATGAAGAAATGATTCAACTATGGGATGCCCCTGTTAATACAGCCAATTTACGCTGGGGGTGTTGATTAAGAGCAGGTACAAGGCTAAAGGCTAAAGGAAGAGCTCCTGGCTTTTTAATTCATCAACTATTGTACAACTCATTAATCGACAGGCATAAAATAAAGTGGCTACATTTATTTGTCACTGGAACCAAACTATTCCTTCTAAGTAACAAAGGTTAATTTTACTTATTGTTACCTGATTACCATCACTTTCCGCCATTTAATTTGAATGGGCAACAGGTAGGAGCGTCCGCCCTCGGCGCGATTTTAAATAGAGCTTTTGATCTAAAGCAAGAGCCTGTTATATTCGCG
>ENA-OSET01003592-OSET01003592.1-sediment-metagenome-genome-assembly--contig:-NODE-3592-length-14149-cov-76.698124_pt1 | contig 14149 bp, 12 predicted proteins | sample MGYA00237882_ERZ534229 | MGnify/ENA primary metagenome ERZ534229 (study PRJEB26408, sample SAMN06266212) | sediment metagenome | isolation source: Hudson Canyon methane seep mesocosm | place...
CAAGCATCACTCCAGCCTATACCATGCTCATCCATTAATAATCGCATTAATTCTGCAATTGAAATACTTGGATGTGTGTCATTTAATTGAAAACAGTTCTTTTCAGCAAAGTGAGTAAAGTCAGTTCCATGACGACCCACCCAGTTAGAAACAACATCTTGTAAACTTGCTGATGCTAATAGATATTGTTGTTGTAACCTTAAGACCTTACCATTTTCGTTAGAATCATTAGGGTACAGCACCATAGTAATGTTTTCTGCTGTATTTTTTTCTGCAACTGATTCTGCATACTGACCTGCATTAAACTCTTGCAAATCAAATTCTTCAGTTGCTTCTGATTTCCATAAACGTAAAGTATTTACCGTACCATTTTGGTAACCAGGAATAGGCGTATCGTAAGGAACAGCTAGAATGTCATTAGTATTAACCCAAGTAATTCTTTCTTTTCCATTTTCATCTATATGCTTTTCTGTATGCCCGCCAAATTTAATACGCACAGTGTATTCAGGACGTTCAATTTCCCAAACATTGCCATTACGTAACCAATGATCTGGTCTTTCTATTTGCTCACCATTTTCCAAGCCTTGAGCAAACATACCATATTCATAACGTAAGCCATAGCCTGTAACTGGTAACTGTAAAGTTGCACAACTATCAATAAAACAAGCTGCTAATCGTCCTAAACCACCATTACCCAATCCAGCATCTGGCTCACTATCAATCAATTCTTCTAGGTCTAAACCTAAATCATATAATGCTTTATCTACAGTAGATGTAATACCTAGATTTAACATAGCATTACTTAGTGTTCTACCCATCAAGAATTCCATTGAAATGTAGAATGCTTTTTTACAATCTTCTTCTCTATAAGTATTGTATGTTTTTTTCCAACGTTCAATTAAACGATCACTTACAGCTAAAGAAAGTGCCTCGTATGCATAATGTGGAGAACGACATAACTCATCACGCCCTAAACGATGGCTGTAATATCTTTTAAAATCAGCTACAAAGTCCTTTCTATCCATTCCTAGATCAGGAAGCTTTGTAATATTTGATTTTGGTTTACTTTTCTCAAAGGTTCTATTTGGCATAACAATTACCGTTTATATACGTAAAAATTTTTATTAAGATACTGGCCGAATTCCCTCCAGCTAATACTTGAAACAAAGGTATTGTATTGTCTGTTCTTATTTTTATATAAAAGAACAATCAATACAGTCTAAAAATCAGCTAACTACTCAATTTATAAATATTATATATATGGAACGCGGGGGTTAACCTGCATTTTTATCGTACTCTTGCAGGCTAAAGCCTGCGCCCCAAAATAAAACATTAATAGACTAAGCAATTAAAAAAATACTAGCTCAACTTCCCATGACACTGTTTGTATTTTTTATTTGATCCACAAGGGCAAGGGTCATTACGCCCTACTTTCTTACCATCTCTAACAAATGGTTGTTCGTGTTCTTCTTGGTTTTCTATATTTTGAGAACCATTCGCTTCAGGAGCTTGCTCACTAGTAGGCATTGCTTCTGCATGTTCATAATGCATCTCTTGAGGTGCTTGTCTTTGTTCATCAATAGCGTCGGCATCTTCCTCTTGCGCTACTTGAACCTTGGCTAAAATTCCTACCACTTCAAATTTAATATGATCTAGCAAGCTAGTAAACATATCAAAGGCTTCACGCTTGTATTCTTGCTTAGGATCTTTTTGAGCATAGCCTCTAAAATGAATACCTTGGCGCAAAGAATCCATAGATGCAAGATGTTCTTTCCAACTATTATCAAGTACTTGTAACATACAAGACTTTTCAAAGTGTCGCATAACCTCGGTAGTTGAAGCTTCTTCTTTCTCTTTACTTGATTGCTCTAACTCATCAACAATATATTGACGTAAATCACCTTCTTGAAAAGACTTATCATTATCTAACTTCTCAGCTAAAGGTAAGTCTAATAAATATTCTTGAGAAAGATGCTCTTCTAAGCCTTTAACATCCCACTGTTCTTCCATTGTTTTTGCTGGAATATATTTAGTGACTACATCATTTAATACATCATGACGAATACTACTAATCATTTCCTTAATGTCTTCAGAAGCCATTAATTCATTACGGTGCTCATAAACAACTTTACGTTGATCATTAGCGACATCATCATAAGCTAGGATTTCTTTACGCTGATCAAAGTTACGCCCTTCTACTTTAGTCTGCGCATTTTCAATGGCTCTTGTTACCCATGGATGCTCAATAGCTTCACCCTCTTCCATACCAAGAGATTTCATTAAACGAGAGACACGTTCTGAAGCAAAAATACGCATCAAATCATCTTCTAATGATAAGTAAAAACGTGTTGAACCTGGATCACCTTGTCTTCCAGAACGTCCTCTTAACTGGTTATCAATCCGACGAGACTCATGTCTTTCTGATCCGATAACATGTAGACCACCACTATCCAATACTTGTTGATGTCTATCCAACCATGCGCCACGGACTTTTTCTATCTCTGCATCAGAAGCATCTTCACCTAAAGCTTTTATCTCAGCTTCTAAGTTCCCACCCAACACAATATCTGTACCACGACCGGCCATATTGGTAGCAATAGTTACTGCTCCAAGGGCTCCTGCATTTTCAACAATATGCGCTTCACGCTCATGTTGCTTTGCATTTAGCACTTCATGCTCAATATTTTGTTGCGTTAGAATTTGAGAAATAATTTCAGAATTTTCAATCGAAGTTGTACCCACTAAAACAGGCTGCTTTCGTGTCGCACATTCTTTAATATCTTCAACAACGGCCTGATACTTCTCCATTTTAGTAAGGTAAACTGAATCACCTCTATCATCCCGAATCATATCTCTATGTGTTGGAATAACAACTACTTCTAAGCCATAAATTTTATTTAACTCAAAAGCTTCAGTATCAGCTGTACCTGTCATACCTGATAGCTTTTCATACAAACGGAAATAGTTTTGGAAGGTAATCGATGCTAATGTTTGGTTCTCATTATTAACAGTCACCCCTTCTTTAGCTTCAATCGCCTGATGCAAGCCATCAGACCAACGACGCCCTGACATCATTCTGCCAGTATTTTCATCAACAATAATGACTTCGTCATCTCTGACTACATACTCAACATTTTTTTGAAACAGTACATGCGCTCGCAATGAAGCACTTAGATAATGCATTAAGCGAATATTAGATGCATCATATAAAGTTGCACCTTGTTCCATCATGCCAAGTTCAACCATAAGCTCTTCAACCCGCTCATGACCTTGCTCTGTTAAATGTATTTGTTTACTTTTTTCATCAACCAGATAATCACCTGGCATTTTTTCTTGCTCTTCTTTATCTTCTACAATTTCTTGTGCTGTTAAGAATGGCACAATTTTATTTGTTTTTTGATAAACCTCTGTTCCCTCTTCTGTAGGACCAGAAATAATAAGAGGTGTTCTAGCTTCATCAATTAGAATTGAATCAACCTCATCGACAATAGCAAAATTTAATTCTCGCTGAACTTTTTGCTCCATGCTAAAAGCCATATTGTCACGTAAATAATCGAAACCAAACTCATTATTTGTGCCATAGGTTATATCAGCAGCATAAGCATCTTTTCTTTCCTGATGCCCTAAATCGCTAACAATAACACCAACACTCAAGCCTAAAAAGTTATACAGCTTTCCCATCCAAGCAGCATCACGAGCAGCCAGATAATCATTCACTGTGACAACATGCACACCTTTAGCTGGCAGAGCGTTTAAGTAAGCCGCTAATGTCGCCATTAAGGTTTTACCTTCCCCTGTTTTCATTTCAGCAATACGGCCATCATTAAGAATCATGCCACCAATCATCTGAACATCATAATGGCTCATGCCAAAAACACGTTTTGATGTTTCTCTAACAGCTGAAAATGCTTCTGGAATTAAATCATCCAGTTTTGTTCCACTTTCAAGGCGATCACGGAATTCCTGTGTTTTCGCTTTTAATTCATCATCTGATAGTTTTTCATATTCGGAAGCTAAGGCATTAACCTTTTTAACTAACGCCCGTTTTTGTTTAACATTTCTATCGTTACGACTTCCAACAACTAATTTGACCAGCTTACCCAGCATGCTTGTTTTCCAGTGAGATTTTGTGAGATTTTAATAAAAATTCGTCAATTATATACTGTATTGTACTTAGACCCAATAAACTTATACCCATACCCAGTTTCTAAGTGTGGATTCGGGTTATATTAAATGCCCCCATAAATCATGGTCATCAGCTTCTTCTAGCTTTACTTCAACCAATTCACCAACTTTTAAATGAGTCGCACCATCAATAAAAACCTGCCCATCAATTTCTGGGGCATCGGCTTTACTTCGTGCAACAGCACCTTCTTCAACAACTTCATCAATTAAAACGGTTTCTATTCTACCCACTCTGCGCTGTAATCGCTCTGCACTTATAACAGCTTGATGAGCCATAAAACGCTGTAACCGATCTTGCTTAACCTCTTCTGGCACAGAGTCTGGCAAATCATTTGCAACAGCACCCTTAACGGCAGAATAAGTAAAACATCCCACTCTATCCATTTGCGCTTCTGTTAAAAAGTCTAATAATTCTTGAAACTCTTCTTCAGTCTCACCAGGAAAGCCCACAATAAAAGTACTTCGTAAAACAATATCAGGACAAACACTTCGCCAAGCCTTAATACGTTCTAGATTATTTTCTGAAGCTGCCGGCCTTTTCATTAGCTTGAGAATTCTGCTATTAGCATGCTGAAAAGGAATATCTAAATAAGGTAATATCAATCCTTCTGCCATTAAAGGAATGACATCATCAACATGAGGATATGGGTAAACATAATGCATGCGAACCCAAATACCTAAATCACCCAAGGCTTTTGCTAAATCATAAAACCGTGTATTGATAGATTGCCCTTTCCAGTCCCTAGCCTGATATTTTAAATCCACCCCATAAGCACTAGTATCTTGAGAAACAACCAATAACTCTTTTACACCTGCTTTTGCTAAATTTTCTGCTTCTAATAACACATCATCAACAGGACGACTAACGAGATCGCCTCGCATAGATGGAATGATACAAAAGGTACATCGATGATTACAGCCTTCTGAAATTTTTAAATAAGCATAATGATCTGGTGTTAATTTAATTCCCTGAGGAGGAACCAAATCAAGAAAAGGGTTATGAGGCGCAGGTAAATGCTGATGTACTGCAGAAACCACTTCATCTGCTGCATGCGCACCCGTAATACTTAACACTTGAGGATGACGTGCTCTAATTTCATCTTCTCTAGCGCCTAAACAGCCCGTTACAATAACCTTTCCATTTTCAGCTAAAGCCTCACCAATACTATCCAGTGATTCTTCTACTGCTGCATCAATGAAACCACAAGTATTAACAACAACGAGATCAGCATCTTGATAAGTTGGAGACACTTGGTAGCCTTCCGTCTTCAACTTGGTAATAATCTGTTCACTATCTACCAAAGCTTTGGGGCAGCCTAAACTTATAAATCCAACACGAGGGTCACTCATTACTTTCTCTCAAACCAATACCTAAAACCCTATAGTTTATCAAATACAAGCTAATGAAACGACTAATCAAATTTTTAACCCATTACCTTAAGGTGCATCTGCCAAAATAATCGCTCGCCTTGGTGCAGGTAAGCCTTCACAGGTTAATGAATCATCTTCTGGATCAAGAAATTCTTTTAAAGAATGAAACTGCATCCATTCCGTTGATCGCTGCTCATCCACTGTCGTTAAAGAAACATCAATTACACGACAATTTTTAAAGCCACAGCGCTTCAACCAGCTGATTAAAGTATCACAACTGGGTAAAAACCAAACATTACGCATTTTTGCATATCGACCCTCTGGCATTAATACCTCACCCTCTTTGCCTTCAATAACCAGCGTTTCTAAAACCAGCTCACCTCCAGGCCGTAAACAGTCTTTTAATTCTAACAAGTGATCTATAGGTGACCGGCGATGATATAACACCCCCATTGAAAAAACCGTATCAAATACTTTTGTTTCAGCAGGTATTTTCTCTAGTCCAATAGGTAAAACATAAACAGGAGCTTCCCCATACATTTTCCGCATCACTTGAAACTGGATAACATTTAATAATAAAGGATCGACCCCTACCACCATCTTTGCTCCTGCTCCGAGCATTCGCCAACAGTGATAACCATTACCACAACCAACATCAAGAACAAACCTGTTATCTAAAGGGGATATTTCATACTTTAATCTATCCCACTTCCAATCCGAGTGCCATTCCGTATCAATATGCACTCCAAAAACATCATAAGGCCCCTTTCGCCACGGATGAAAAGCTTTTAACTGCTCTAATAAATCAGCTTTCTGACTACTGTCTAAATCAGACTTACCACCTATTTTTACTTGATTTGCATCCAACTCAGTTATTGAAGCCATGTCTTGAGGCAGTTGCTCAAGTGCTTCTAGCCAAGTAGCTATATTTCCATTAGAACTTAAATCAAAGGCTTGGCTGATCTGCTGAGGAATAATATCTACCCAAGCTTCAGATTTTAATTCAACAAGTTGTTTATATAAGGGTTGATAATCAATCATTTTTTAAGGCTATCATAGATGCAAAATTAAAATACTGGAACCACACTTCGGCACTGTTAAAACCAACATTACTTAATCTCTGTTGATGATTATTAAATGTTTCAGCCAACAAAACATTTTCTAAAGCTGAGCGTTTCTGACTAATCTCTAAATCACTATAACCCTGTGATTTTTTAAAAGCATGATGTAATTCAGTCTGTAATTCTTGCTGCTTAGGATCATCAAATTTAAGCTTTTCAGATAAAATTAAAATCCCGCCTGGCAATAAGCCTTGATAGACTTTACTCAAAAAAGCCTTTCTATCTTCAATAGGAATAAATTGTAATGTAAAGTTTAAGACCACAACTGATGCATTCTCAATAACAATATTTCTGATATCAGCACAAAAACTTTCTACCTCAACAGCTTCAGCATCCAATGCTAAATTTTCTCTAAACTGTTTAATCATAGACTCTGAATTATCAACCGCTATGATTTTGCAATTTTTTGCCGATATTTGGTGCCGCATTGATAAGGTTGCCGCCCCTAATGAGCAGCCTAAATCATAACAACTACTATTATCCTGACTATACCTTTCTGCTAATACACCAATAGCAGAAATAATTGTTTGATAACCTGGTACTGATCTTTGAATCATATCAGGAAAAACATTAACAACTGCCTGATCAAATTTAAATGAATTAACGGGGCCTATAGGACTTGAATATAGAGTATCCTGCTTAGTTCTCATGACTTGAATATGTTATTTTACTTGGTGACTTAAACCTAAAAAGGGGTAATAAACTGCACAATACATGCAGTTTATTACCCCTTTTTATTTAGAATAGATTATGAATTAATCTAAATTTATGACTGCTCTTCTTGATCGTCTTTATCTTGTTTTTTCGCTAAAGCCGTTCTGTTTTTCTTAGCTAAAAATTCAGTAACTGAAGCTAAACTAGAACCAGATTTTTTAATTCTTGATCCTATTGATGTACGGTAATTTTTAACCAGACTAATACCTTCAATAACAATATCATAAATTTTCCAGTTTTCATCAGTCCGCCACATTCTATAACTAATAGCAAAAGGACGTTGTCCAGGCTGCAATATTTGAGTTTTTACAGTAACTGCTTGTTTATTTTTTACAGTTTTTACCGCTTTATCCATATCCAGAGGTAAAAAAGTCATTGTCCAGTCATCAAAATCTACAAAGGCTCTAGAATAAGTTCTTACCAATAAAACCTTAAATTCTTGTTCAAAATTCTTTTGTTCTTCATCAGTTGCACGCTTCCAGTATTTACCAACAACCAGCTTTGCTATCTTATGAAAGTCAGTATGAGGCGCTATCACCTCTTCAACAAAATCATTGATTTTTGCAAAATCATTTAAAAAAGTCTCATCTTTAAGACTTTCTTTTAACTTGATAGATGCCCTTTCAATAGGTATCTGTGGCTCAACCAACTCAGCCGCCATAGCTTTAGATATTGAAAACAACCCTAAAAGAACAGAGAAACTAGCTAATATAAGAATTTTTTTGATATTTTGGTATTTCATAAAATCTCCACTTTACTCAAAGTGTCATAATATTTATTTTAAGTACCTATAAAATAGGCACACTGATACAATAATCTTTGTAGTTTACAAAGACTTTTTAACCACAATCTATGGATAAGATGGCACATAATAACATTAATTTCCCTAATACACGCATGAGAAGAATGCGTTATCACGACTTTTCTCGCCGTCTAATGCGAGAAAACGTGCTATCAAGCAATGACCTTATCTACCCAATGTTTGTTATTGAGGGAAATAATCAAAGACAAAAAATAGCATCAATGCCAGGTGTAGAGCGCTTGTCTATAGACTTACTCCTTGAGGAAGCAGCTCAAATATATCAACTCGGCATACCTGCTATCGCTTTATTTCCAGTTACTTCAACAGAAAAAAAATCAGATAATGCTGAAGAAGCTTATAACCCAGAAGGTTTAGCTCAACGCTGTGTTAGAGCCTTAAAAAAAGCTTTTCCTGATTTAGGCGTTATTACCGATGTAGCTTTAGACCCCTTTACCTCTCATGGCCAAGATGGACTCATTAATACTGATGGTTATGTTATTAATGACGAGACAGTTGAAGTTCTTTGTAAACAAGCTTTATCTCACGCTCAAGCAGGAGTAGATATTGTTGCGCCTTCAGACATGATGGATGGACGCATTGGTGCCATTAGACAAACGCTAGAAAGCAACAACTATATTAACACCCAAATTTTAGCCTATTCAGCCAAATATGCCTCCAGCTTCTACGGCCCCTTTAGAGATGCTGTTGGTTCAGCAGGAAACTTAGGTACTGGTAATAAATACAGTTACCAAATGGACCCTGCCAATTCAGATGAAGCCTTACGTGAAATTCAATTAGATTTAGACGAAGGTGCAGATATGATTATGGTCAAACCCGGCATGCCATATCTAGATATTATCCGCCGAGCAAAAGAACAGTTTGCTGTACCTACTTTCGCTTATCAAGTAAGTGGTGAATACGCCATGTTAAAAGCAGCTTCTATGAATGGTTGGCTGAATGAACAAGAAGTTGTACTAGAGTCACTTCTTGCCTTTAAACGCGCGGGGAGTGATGCAATTCTCACCTATTTCGCAAAAGATGTAGCCCAATGGTTAAAGGCAGAAAAATGAGTACAGTTGATCAATATGCAGTCTTTGGCCACCCTATAAACCACAGCAAATCACCTAGAATCCATACTTTATTTGCTGAACAAACCCAACAACAATTAGCTTATACCGCTCAAGATGTTCCAGCCGAAACATTTGATGACTCGGTTAGTACTTTTTTTGCACAAGGTGGCAAAGGCTTAAATTGTACAGTCCCTTTAAAAGAACTTGCCTGGCAACGTGCCGACACTTTGTCAGAACGTGCAAAATTTAGTAAAGCGGTAAACACCCTTGTTTTACAAAAAGATGGTAGCTTATTGGGTGATAATACTGATGGAATCGGCCTAGTTACCGACCTGACCAGTAACCATAATATTTCCCTAGAAAATAAAAGAATTCTAATTTTAGGTGCAGGGGGAGCTAGTCGAGGCATTATTGGCCCAATAATGCAAAAATCACCTACACACATTGTTATTGCTAATCGCACTGTTGAAAAAGCAATCACTCTTAGCCAAGAGTTTTCTCAGCTAGGTAAGATTACCGGGTGCTCTTATGATGAAATCAAGAATAGTGAGTTTGACCTGATATTAAATGCCACCTCGGCAAGCTTAACAGGTGACCTTCCCCCTCTAAGTAGCTCTTTACTAGCAAGTAATGGTACTTGTTACGACCTTGCTTATAGCAATGCCCCTACAGCATTTGTTAAATGGGGATTAGAAAATGGTGCGACTAAGAGTTTAGATGGTTTAGGCATGTTAATAGAGCAAGCTGCTGAAGCTTTCTTTATTTGGCGTGGTGTACGCCCGAAAACCAAAGATATTATTGCACTGCTAAATTCTGAACGAAATTAACTTTGGGATAATGCCAAAAAATATTCAAGGATAGAAAAATAAGGACAGGAAGTCCAAACACCAAATTAGAAATACCGAAGCTTAAAACTTATTTACTTATCTGCTTTAAAATGGACTCTAGGTTTTTAACACTTTCATCACAGCCCTTAAAACTTCTTTGAACCTGTCCTTGAAAATAATAACTGACTTCCTCGCCACTCGCTTCATAAACAGCCATTTCATTTAATAACTGGCATTTATCGTGCAGTTGTAACTCAGCATCTGAAAGCCTTTCTTCCTCAGCTAAAGTCAACTCTTCCTCAAGCAACATCATAACCTCTAGAGTTACTTGATTTTGCCTTTTATATAATGTTTGCGCATACTCAATTACTTCACCTTTAAGCTCCAAAGGCTTCTGAATATAACTACAACTTGTTAGTAATAATATAAATAGGATTCTAAGCAAAAAACCACCTAAAGCAGTACTGTGAAACCATAAACTCAAGACACAAAAAAACCAGCATATAAGCTGGCCTAATGTTTACCTATTTTTTAGAAAGTGGTGGTGTTGAGTCTACCACATTAAAGATATAAGCATTTGATACTAAACACAATAACAAACCATACATTTTCAACATGCCCCCAAAAATGCCCCCTTTTTATTTTCTGTCTAATTAAAAAATAATTTCATTATATGAAAAAAAAGGTGCAACAACCGACTATCACTATCTAAAAACAGAGCTTCATAGACCAAAAAAAACCGTATCATACCAATTTTTTCTTTTTAATACTTAGTTTTCCAGTTAAATAGCACAATCAATGCCTTAATATTCTTCAGATTATCTAACTCTCTTCTTTTCCACTAGATTATTCATACTATGGGTCATCACCTTAATATTTCTAACCAGAAAAAAGAAACAATACTGTATTATTTAACAAGCACCAACTACCAAACTCTTCAGGCATAAAAAAACCGGTAATTAACCGGTTTCATTACTTATCAACAACCCACTAAAATGCTACTTGGAATTAATTGTTATATTTTGGTTTTCAAAATCAATAGCAAAAGGCAATGAGCTTATGGGAACAAGTAGATTCATCCTTCTCAAAGTATCAGCAACATACCCTCTAATACCCTGATAGGACTGAGAAAAGCATATTGTTGCAAGCTTACCTTCATCAACCTCTAATAGACCATCTTTCTCACCTTTCACAACAAAAGACGCACTAAATTTACAGTAAATTTCAAATAATTTTGAACTATCGTTTTCGGCTTCAATATTAAACATAAAATCCAAAGACAATGAACCATTATTTTCTATGATATTTTCGGCAGAAATAGCAAATGTCAAATCCCCACCATTTACAGCTTCTTCCGGATCTATAAATGAAACTTTAGATTCCTTAAGAAAAAGATTATTTAACAATACGTAACTTTCCATATCCACCTCCCTGCTGTTGCTTCTCGTATTCTCCTTCAAACTGCTTTTCCATTACCACATTATGATTTACACACACTGTAACATCATGCTTATGGTTAATTGTTTTCTCACACACTTCTGTCTCAATTGCCCTCTTAACAAGTGTATTTAAACTCTCATTATTTCTCATAGCTAACAAATTGGCACCAAGGTGGAGCTCAGAGGGTATTCTAACGTTAAACAATCCTTTACATGGTAGCTCTGGCTCTAAACCCAACTCCTCACAATCAGTCAAATACTCATCAACTGCCTCTTTAAACTCATGCTCTAGTTCATCTAAATCAAATTTAATGGATTCATAAGTAATTAGTCCATTAATAAATAAAACCTTTCCATGAAGAACCCTTTCCTCCATATCAATTTCAACTGAGCCGATATATTTTTTATATTTAATTGTATCTTTCATTTTAAAGCACCAACATTTTTGAGTTCATCTCTTATGCTTTTTAGGGCTCTTGGCTTAATTTCATTTCCAGGGTGTGGTTTATGAAGTGATATTGGGTATTTTGTTTCCTCATGGAAAAATTTAACCCTGGATCCACTCCCCTCTTTTTTTACATACCCTAATGCCAGTAGCAAGCAACTTAATTCATCCCAAGTAAAATCTTTAGCAATAGGATCTCGTTGAAGTTTTTCTTTTATCTTACTTAGTTTAGACATAAAAAAAGTTTTTGCTCCGTAATTGTAACTGAATTTAGTTACAAAGTGAAAATTACCCCGGCTCCTCCTATTAAATTCTACCAGAAAGCAGAAACAATACGCCATCATTAACACCTGTATATTTCACCAGGCACCGCTATAAACTCGTAATATCAATCATGGCTTGGAATTACAACGATAACAGCACAAACTTCAGCAAGGTCTTCAATATGGTGAGTTTTCTTACTTCACAGTAGATTCTTCATGCTATCGATCATGGTACCCAAGTTTCTAATGGCACGGCTGAAAGTTCACCTGGTCGAAAGGCATAACAAATAATCTAGGGTCACGGCTGAGAGTTGGTAGTGGGCTTCATTTACTTGAGATTTGCAACAAAAGCCGCATTTAAAAGACATATTTTTTAGATTGGCGTTGCCGACAGCCTTTTATTGCTAATGAAAATAATTTTTGAATGAGTTGATAAGGCAGTTCTTTGTATTCTTCGGTATATAACCTCTGGCTTTGTATGATTTTGCGTTCCTGAAAATCAGGGACGTTAAATTCAAGCTATTAATACCAGTGTTTAAGATACAAAAATAAAAAGATGGTAGGAGTATTCCCTGGCTTTTATGACAGATTACACCAGGGATTACCACCTTTGACATAGAAGCAATAATTAAAAGATCAGGAAATCTTTTTGGACGAATTATCACTCCAACAATTTAGCGGCTTATTCAACCGCAACAGTATAACTAATCATGTCTTCATAGTTATTTGGTTTTCTTCCAGCGGCGTTTATGCTTACGCTTTACCCTGGAAGGTTTCATGTTCTCGGGAGAATCACTCATAATTCAGTGGTTAAGAGGTTGTTATATCTTTTATAGCAGCAAATGCTTGTGGTTGTTTTACTGCAATATCAATATCATGGTAAGCCACAATTCTAACTGTTCCTGCTGTACTTAATGAGTAGCGATCCACATTAATATCTAATGCACCCCAACTACCAATTAAAAGATTTTCCCATGATCCAAAAACAATACTAGAAAGTGCTGTTCCTGTGCCTTTGGTTCCGTCACTAGGGACGATGTTTGATAAGCCTAATTGATAACCGTTAAAGTTACCTGCCTCACCATTCCATAAGAACTGACCACTACCCGCATCTTTTGAGGTAGTTTTTAATTTACCTGCTACTTTAAAGTTTGATACATAGCCAGGAGCTTGACCGATCCCATTTAAGCCAGCAACTAAAGATTCTAATTCAACACTTTTAAGCCAGTCAATATCACCCCCATCTGTACCAATAGCAGCTAAATTTATACCTGTGGTATTTAAAATGCCTGTAGGTTGGTTTCCCACCCCTGTACCAGCAATTGCTACACGATCAATTTCAATTGCAAAGCTTCTTGCAATATTGTTGGTAATCATCTGGTCAATGGCTAGTGATGATTGAAGTGTCATTTTTCTTGATACGTCTACATAAACCGCTAAACTTTTAGGTGATAAGTTAACTGAGTCAAATTGAGGTGTGGACTCTGGAGCGTCCCCACCTTCACCTAGCCAAATAAGGTTGTTGCCTACACCGGCTGTCATTCTTGGAATAGAAACATCACCCGTTAGGTCGGTCAATGAGGTGGCTCCCATTTGAGCTGTAACAGTGTTTTCCATTAAGGTATCAATGAAACCTGTTTTATCTGTACCCACTAAATCACCACCATCAGCAGGGACACCTACAGTTAAATCGCGGGTTATCACTTCACCAGGCACATAAAAACCTCTTGCTGGGCTTCCTTGTTTGTCAGCAACAGCTGCGGAAGCTTCAAACTCAAGACCTTGGGTCTTACCAGAAGCCAGAGCATTAACAGCTCTTACCATAGACCAGTTTTTTATTTCTTTCTTTGATAAACCAATATCCATTAGATTGTACCCTCATTAAATTTGTTTAAATCTTCAATACCGCAAT
>ENA-OSET01003593-OSET01003593.1-sediment-metagenome-genome-assembly--contig:-NODE-3593-length-14149-cov-9.620807_pt1 | contig 14149 bp, 16 predicted proteins | sample MGYA00237882_ERZ534229 | MGnify/ENA primary metagenome ERZ534229 (study PRJEB26408, sample SAMN06266212) | sediment metagenome | isolation source: Hudson Canyon methane seep mesocosm | place...
TACTTTGTAATGTACCAAATGAAACAGATATCACCGTAGCCGCTGACGGTGGTGAAGGTCCTGCAAGTGTAACTAGTGTTACTCCAACATTAGTAGGTGCAACAGCCGTTATTACAGTCATTCCTGCTGCAGCTAAAGGAATTGTCGTGGGCGACACATACATTTTGACAGGAACATTTGCTAACGGACAGGTGACTTGGGCTATAACAGGTGGTTGTGTAGCTAAGGCTTACTGTTAAAAATAAGATTATAGTTTAAAATATCAAGGGGTCAGCCAACTTGATTTAATAATCAAAGGGCTAAGACTCGATTGATTTGACTAAAAGATTACGAACAAGCCTAGGCAGAAATGTCTGGGCTTTTTTGTTTGGGGATTAAAGATACCGTCTTAAAAAGCAAGCTAAATTAGACTTTATTTTGCATAGTTAACATCAAATGGTTTTCCTGATTTAAGAACACCGTAAGCGATAACTAACAGCTTTCTCATAACCGCACATATTGCCAGCATATTGGGCTTTCCTTTGGCTTGTAAGCGCTTATACAAATCAGCCATTAAGGGATTATGTTTCATTGACACGATAGCAGGCATATACAGGGCTTTCCTCAGCCTTTTGTTGCCTGCCTTAGACAAGTTTGACTTGTTTAAGCTTGTGCCAGACTGCTGTATCTTCGGGTTTAAGCCTGCAAAGCTTGCGACTTGCTTAGCATTATCAAATAAAGCAATGTCACCGAGATAGGCTAATATGGCCCAGGCTGTTTTATCTCCGACACCTTGGATAGTTAATAATAAAGTCACCTGCTCATCTAACTCAGGCTCATCTTTGATGATTGTCTTGATCTCTTTTTCTATTGTGATTATTTGAGCTTTGCAATGCTTCAACATTAATTTAATCGACTTACTTGCCGTCTTATCCTGGCTGACATGTAATCGGTTGCTTTCTTGACTAATAAACGTATTTAACTGCTCAAGCCGTGTGACTAAATATTGCAAGCGTTCAAAGCCGGCACCTTTGGGTTTAAAGCATTGTCGTTGCCAATCACCGCCAGAAAACACATGTCTACAATAGCGTGAAATGCTCATTGCATCCGCTTTATCCGTTTTATTACGTAACATTTCCATCTTGGCAAAATTATGAGTCTTGATAGGATTTACAACGATAATGGAATGATTTAACTCGGCTAAATATTTGGCTAAGCTAATCCCATAAGTACCTGTAGCTTCCATACAAAATAACATCGCGTTATTATAAGGTTTTAGCCACTTAGACAATGCCTTAAAGCCTTTTAAGTCATTTGGGAATTGTCTACATTGATAATCATCATCAATTAACAGAGCACAATCAAAGCTAACTTTAGAAATATCAATACCAATAAATAACATCACATCCTCACTGTATTTCAAGTTACAATTATGGTTGATTGGATAGTATTAACTTCTATGCAGCCTTGTCATTATTCGTGCTAAAGCGTGTGGCTTTGCACAAGATACCGTTCGCATTTGATGAAGTTAAAAAAAAGGGAGGGGTGCTTTACCTTTAATCCAAGCTTTATGCTTTAGGGGACGCCCGGCATCTCCCTCCCTTTATCCAATCGCCATTGGATAGTGTAAATCATTATTTAATACTCAATGATCGCCACTGAAACCAAGATACAAGGGGACGCCACCCTTTGATTGCTATCTAGTCTATAATTTCTTCATGCCTAGAATAGCCCGAAGTGTATTTCCTAATATTCCTCACCATATTACCCAACGAGGAAATCGTCGAGAAGATGTATTTTTTACGGATAATGATCGCCTTATCTACCTAGAATGGCTTGAGTTTTATTGTGAAAAGAATGACGTCTCTGTTCTCAGCTATTGCTTGATGACTAATCATATACATCTTGTAGTGCTCCCCCATTCTGAGGATGGTTTGCAGAAAGTATTAAAACCACTTCATATGCGCTATTCTCAGCATATTAATAAAATCAAAGCTTGGACAGGACATTTATGGCTGGGCCGATTTTTTTCTTCGCCATTGGATGATGCGTATACATGGTCAACAATCCGTTATGTTGAGAGAAACCCTATTCAGGCAGGAATGGTAATAAAAGCAGAAGATTACCGTTGGTCAAGTGCCGCCGCACATTGTGGCTTGAAAGCAGAACCATTACTTGCAACCCTGCCTAATTCAATGGATGGTATTTCTCCAGAAGACTGGTCTGATTGGTTAGCAGTATCTGAAAGTAAGGCAGTAACAGATATTATTCAAAGAAATATAGAAAAGGGATTGCCCTGCGGAAACGATAATTTTATTGATAAACTTGAGCGTGTAGCAAAAAGGGCATTACGGTATAAGCCGCAAGGCCGACCGTTTAAAGAAAATAAAGGGTAGCGTCCCCTTAAAGAAAGATGCCGCCAGTTCATGTGTGTCGAGTGAATCAGCATTGGCTAAATGAATTATTTCAAATAAACCATGCTAAGCCATATAACCCTCAAATAAGGACGTATTTTGCATTACAACTAGGGTTTTGATACAGCAGAATAAATGGCTGAATAATCTGTATTAGCTAACCCTTGTTCTAGTGTTTTATCTAATAATTTATCGATGCCTTCTAGTGCACAGGTTTCTAAGCCAAGTTGCGTGGCAACAGACAAAAACAGTTGGGTATCTTTAGCTAGGTGTTTGGTTGGGAAGTTAGGATTAGTAAAATCACGAGTAATCATGCGGTCTAGTTTTTTATCAAAGGTTGGGGCATAAAGGGCACTATCTCGGACAATTTTCATAAATTGTTCGACTTCAATACCTTCTTTTTCGACTAGGGCTAAACTCAAGGCAAAGCTCGATGTTAATCCGGCAATTAATTGATTCATTGCAAGTTTAACGGTGGCACCTTGACCGATAGCACCAATATGCTGTGGATCCTTGCCAATTAACTGTAATAAAGGCGATGCAGTTTGATAATCCTTTTTACTGCCACCGGCCATTAAAATTAATGTACCTGTCCTTGCTTCAGGCAGGCTACCTAAAACAGGGCATTCAAGATAATGACCGCCATGCTCACTGATGCGTTTGGCAATGGCGCGAGATTCATTGGGAGCGATTGTGCCCATTTGAATAATGGTTTTCCCAGCAAAAATACTGTTATCAACACACTCTAAAACAGAGTTAATCGCCTCGGCATCACTGAGCATCAATAAACAAAAATCACTATCGACAATAGCCGCTTGAGCAGACGTCGCAATGACAGCACCTTGCTGTTGTAATGAGCTGGTTTTTTCAGGGCTGCGATTAAACAGGGTGAGGGTTTGGTCTTGGGCAAGAAGGTGTTCAGATAATGCTTGGCCCATTAAACCGACGCCAATAAGTGAGATATTCATAAATTAAATCCAAGTTTCTAAGTGTAGTCATTAAAGCATAGTTCATGATATCAAATCTAAAAAGAGCCTGATCAATGCGCATGAGCTTAAAATCAGCTATTCGGTCATCATAAATGTTTGTGCATGGAAGTTCGACTTTGTTTAGATAAATCCTTGCATTGCCGTTTAACAGTAATGAGAAGTGTTTTATATTGATGAACTTATCTTAATCCTGCTGTAGAATGTGGTGAATTATTTTACCGTACAGACAGGGGATAACTGTGTACAAGAAAAACATGACTATTGCTGGCTTTGATGATGAATTGTTTAATGCGATTGAAGCTGAAAATCAGCGTCAAGAAGATCATATCGAATTGATTGCGTCAGAAAACTACACAAGCCCACGTGTAATGGAGGCTCAAGGCTCTTCATTAACTAATAAATATGCCGAAGGTTACCCTGGTAAACGTTACTACGGTGGTTGTGAGTATGTTGACCAAGCAGAACAATTGGCAATGGATCGTGCAAAAACATTGTTTGGCGCTGATTATGCCAATGTACAACCGCACTCTGGTTCACAAGCTAATGCAGCGGTTTATTTAGCGTTATTACAACCGGGTGATACTATTTTAGGTATGAGTTTGGCACATGGTGGCCACTTAACTCATGGTTCTAAAGTAAGTGCATCAGGTAAAATTTATAACTCTGTTTCATACGGTCTTAATGAAGAAACGGGTGAAATTGATTACGATGAAGTTGAACGTTTAGCTAATGAACATAAACCAAAAATGGTCGTTGCAGGTTTCTCTGCTTATTCTCGTATTGTTGACTGGCAGCGTTTCCGTGATATTGCTGATTCAATCGGTGCTTACTTATTAGTTGATATGGCGCATGTTGCTGGTTTGGTCGCTGCAGGCGTTTACCCTAACCCTGTGCAAATTGCTGATGTGACAACAACAACAACTCATAAAACATTACGTGGTCCACGTGGTGGTTTGATTTTGGCTAAAGCAAATGCTGAAATTGAGAAGAAATTAAACTCGGCGGTATTCCCTGGTTTCCAAGGTGGTCCTTTAATGCATGTTATTGCTGCAAAAGCAGTGGCATTCAAAGAAGCGATGTTGCCAGAGTTCAAAGAATACCAAGTACAAGTCGTCAAAAATGCACGGGTAATGGCTGATATCTTTATGGCTCGCGGCTATGATGTTGTGTCAAAAGGTACTGACGATCATTTATTCCTAGTTAGCTTTATTGAAGCAGGGTTAACCGGTAAAGAAGTGGATGCATGGTTAGGTGATTCAAATATCACTATCAACAAAAACTCGGTGCCAAATGATCCTCAATCTCCATTTGTCACATCAGGTATCCGTGTGGGAACACCGGCAGTAACAACGCGTGGTTTTAAAGAACAAGAATGTAAAGATCTTGCAACGTGGATGTGTGATGTTATTGATAGCCGTGGTGATGCGACAGTGATGAATGAAGTGAAAGAGAAAGTCTTGGCTGTTTGTCAGCAACTTCCTGTTTACTCATAATTCGAGTTTAAGATGCGTTGTCCATTTTGCGGTGCTGACGATTCAAAAGTAATCGATTCGCGTCTCTCTGTTGAGGGAGATGCAATTCGACGTCGTCGCAGTTGTGTGGAATGTAATGAACGGTTTACTACCTATGAAACGGCTGAGTTAACACTGCCACGGTTGATTAAAAGTGATCAATCGCGCGCTGTTTTTTCAGAAGATAAATTACGTTCAGGGTTTTTAAAAGCATTAGAGAAAAGACCGGTTAGTATCGATGCAATAGATGCTGCTGTTAAAGGCATTATTCGTCAATTAATCGCTACCGGTGAACGTGAAGTCGAAAGCCGCCTAGTGGGTGATTGGGTGATGAATGCCTTACGCGAGTTAGATGAAGTGGCCTATGTACGATTTGCTTCTGTATATAGAAGCTTCCAAGACGTGAATGCGTTTCGTGAAGAAATCGAGCGCATGGAAAATCGAACCGAACAGTCGGATAAATAAGGAGGATTATAGTAATGCTTCGAGTCATTATTTTTTGTGATATTTGTAATCCACAAGGGATCCGCTATATAGAACAAAACCGAAGTTCTCAACGTGGTGATGTCGATGGCCGTCGTATTTCAGATGGTCGCTCATGGTTTGAAGGCGCTTTAGAGTTAGCAATTGAACAGAGTTGGGTGGTCGAAAAGGGTGAACATATCTGTCCACGCTGTCAGGAACGTCATAGTCCGTCTTAATCATGTCAACTGATGAACATTATATGGCCCGTGCTTTGCAACTTGCAGAGCGCGGGCTTTTTACAACTGATCCCAATCCTCGCGTAGGCTGTGTCATTGTACGTAATGACACAATTGTCGGGGAAGGCTGGCATCAACGTGCTGGTGAAGGTCATGCTGAGGTTAATGCACTGCAAGCGGCGGGTACAAATGCCAAAGATGCTGATGCCTATGTGACCTTAGAGCCTTGTAGTCATTTTGGCCGAACACCTCCCTGTGCAGATAGCCTGATCAGTTCAGGTGTGAAACGTGTTTTTATTGCCATGACCGATCCTAATCCCCTAGTGGCTGGCAATGGTATCAAACGTCTTGAACAGGCGGGTATTGAAGTCACTGTGGGTGTATTAGAACAACAAGCAAAAGACTTGAACCCTGGCTTTTGCCAAAGAATGCAATCGGGTCGGCCTTATGTACGCAGTAAGATGGCCATGAGTGTTGATGGCCGAACAGCAATGGCTTCAGGTGAAAGTAAATGGATTACCGGGCCAGCAGCACGGCAAGATGTGCAAAAAATGCGAGCTAGAAGTTCTGCGATTTTAACGGGAATGGGTACTGTTATTGCCGATGATCCTGCTTTAACTGTGCGTCCAGATGGTGATTGGTATCCAAAAGGTCAAAACATTAGACAGCCATTACGAGTGGTGGTGGGAAGTCAACATATTCCACCAACAGCAAAACTATTTGAGTTAGAAGAAACGGTGGTCTTAGCTACAAACAAACAGCTTGATAGTGATGTAAAAGAACAGCTTCTGCATTTAGCTGAGAATAATGAACAGATTGACCTAAACGCATTAATGACTGAACTCGCTAATCGTGAAATTAATGAAGTCATGGTAGAGGCGGGCTCGATATTAAATGGTGCTTTATTAGCTGCAGGTTTAATCGATGAAATCATTATTTACATGGCACCCAAATTAATGGGGGATTCTGCTAAAGGCCTTTTCCACCTGCCAGCCTTACAGACTATGGCGCAAAATATTGATCTTACAATTACAGACATTCGTGCAGTAGGCAAAGACTGGCGAATTACTGCAACTCCTGAATACACGAAGGTGAAATAAACTATGTTTACCGGCATTATTGCTGCTCTTGGCAAAATCGAATCATTGCAGGCTACTGGTGGTGATATACGCATGATAGTAGCAACACAGACCTTAGACTTATCTGATGTTAAGCTCGGAGATAGTGTGGCTAATAACGGTGTGTGTTTAACTGTCGTAGCAATGGACAAGGCAAAACTGAGCTTTGATGTGTCACGTGAAAGCCTTGAGCGTACAAGTTTAGGTAGTTTGAGCTCGGGCTCAGAAATCAACCTTGAAAAAGCACTGGCTGTTGGTGATCGCTTAGGTGGTCATTTTGTCAGTGGTCATGTTGATGGTTTGGGAAAAGTCATTAAACGGCAAGAATCAGCACGATCAGTGCAATTTCGTTTTGAAGTGCCTGTAGGTCTAGAACGTTATATTGCTGAAAAAGGTTCTATCTGCATTGATGGAACAAGTCTAACGGTGAATAATGTGGCGAATAATTGGTTTGAAGTGAATATTATTCCCCACACCATGCAAGAAACGATTATGAGTGGCTATAAAATAGGCACAAAAGTAAATTTGGAAGTTGATTTGATAGCGCGATATTTAGAACGATTATTACCAGCAAATCAGGCATCAGGCATTACACGAGAAACATTACTAGAAAATGGGTTTTTAAAATAATGAAGTTAAATAGTACCACTGAAATTATAGATGATCTAAAACAAGGAAAGATGGTCATCATTATGGATGATGAAGATCGTGAAAATGAAGGTGATTTAGTGATGGTGGCTGAAGCAGTCACAGCGCAAGCAATCAACTTTATGGCGCGTTATGCACGGGGCTTGATTTGTTTAACATTAACAGAGCAACGTTGTCGCCAACTTCACCTACCTTTGATGGTGTTAGATAATCAAGCAAGTTATGAAACTAACTTCACTGTTTCGATTGAAGCAGCACGAGGGGTAACAACGGGTATTTCTGCCTCTGATCGTTCAAAAACAATTCGAGCAGCTGTTCAAGCTAATGCTAAACCAGAAGACATTGTTCAGCCGGGACATATTTTTCCCGTTAAAGCACAAGCTGGTGGGGTATTGACTCGGGCAGGACATACCGAAGCAGGCTGCGATTTAGCACAGTTAGCAGGTAAAGATCCTTCCGCTGTAATTGTTGAAATTCTTAATGAAGATGGCAGCATGGCGCGTCGCCCTGATTTAGAAAAATTTGCTGAACTACATGATCTTAAAATAGGCACAATTGCCGATTTGATTAGTTATCGCCTAGAAAACGAAATGACAGTTCAACGTTTATCACAGTGCAATATGCCAACACAGTATGGTGATTTTCAGCTTTATAGTTTCCAAGATACGGTTAATAGCCAAGTTCATTTAGCTATGGTGGTCGGCGATATAACTGCTGATGATGAAACCTTAGTCCGTGTGCATATGGCAGATCCTTTGGGTGATTTATTGGGTGCTACACGTGAACCAACACAGTGGCCATTAGACAAGGTGATGACTCAGATCCAAGCGGCTGGCAAAGGCGTGTTGGTGGTATTACGTCAGCCTGAGCAGAATAAAAAATTAGCTGCCAAGGTTGAACTGTATCAACAACAAGATCGTGGTGATGCACTGTCACCCGCTAAGACGGGCTGGGATTTAAGAACCTTTGGTGTTGGCGCTCAGATTCTAGCGGACATAGGTGTGAAGAAAATGCGTGTATTAGGTACGCCCACTAAATTAACCGGCCTATCTGGTTTTGGTTTGGAATTAGTTGGCTATGCTGAGGACGATCAAGCTTGAGCCATAAAAAAATTATGGTCATCGCCGGCGAAGCGTCCGGAGATGCTCATGCCGGTAGATTACTGGCTGAGTTGAAACTGCTTGCACCTGATATTACTGTTAAAGGTATTGGTGGCGATACCATGCGCGCCGCAGGCGCTGACATTATTGTCGACTTTTCTGAGTTAGCGGTGATGGGCTTGATCGAGGTGCTGAAACGCTATCGACAGATTAAAAAAATATTCAATCAGGTGCTTGAGTTATTAAAAACAGATAGGCCTGATTTATTGATTTTAGTGGATTATCCAGGTTTCAATTTGAAACTGGCTAAACAGGCAAAAAAGCTCGGCATTCCAGTAATGTATTACATTAGCCCAAAAGTATGGGCGTGGCGAGCAGGGCGGGTCAATACGATCAAAAAGTCAGTTGATCATATGGCTGTATTATTTCCCTTTGAAGTGCCTATCTACCAACAAGCAGCTGTACCAGTGACCTGTGTTGGTCATCCCCTAGTGGATGCTGTCAAGGTGACTAAAACGGCAAAACAAGCAAAAATAAAATTTGGCTTAAAGCTCAACCGCCGAGTGGTTGGTTTGTTTCCTGGTAGTAGACGTAGTGAAGTCGAAGCCTTATTACCGATTATGTTAGAAGCAGCAGAACGGGTACAAACACAGCACGCTAATGTAGATATTGTCTTACCGGTGGCAATGGGTTTGGATCGGTCAGTGATTAATAGAATATTAGATCAAAGTAAGCTTGATGTTAAGGTGGTTGAAGGTGATTTTTATCAACTGACTACAGCATGTGATGCCATAGTTGCGGCATCAGGTACAGTAACACTCGAAATAGCTCTACTTGCTGTGCCACACTTTATTAGCTATCGTGTGTCACCAATCAGTTACAGTATCTTGAGTCGCTTTATTCGTATTCCCTATGTCGGTTTATGTAATATTGTTACGGCTAAGCCCGTTATACTTGAATTGCTCCAAAATGAAGTGACTGCTGAACGCTTACAACAAGAATTAACTAATTTACTGACGGACAAAAAAAGTAAACAACACGCTAAAGATATTCAGCAACAAGTACTCTCAGCACTTGGCCCTTCGGGTGGGGCACAAAATGCCGCCCAACTTGTTATAGATTTATTGGAAGATCATGACTGATACCTCTTTAGTATGCGGAGTTGATGAAGTCGGGCGCGGTCCATTAGCTGGCCCCGTGGTGACAGCAGCCGTTATCCTTGATCCGAACCAGCCGATTGAAGGTTTAAATGATTCCAAAAAACTGAGTGAAAAACGTCGGCAAGAACTAGAGCCTATTATCAAACAACGCGCTTTAGCCTGGTCTCTAGGCCGATCTGAAGTAGAAGAAATTGATCAAATAAACATTCTACAAGCAACTTTATTAGCAATGAAACGTGCAGTAGAAGGGCTAAAAATTGCACCTACACATGCGCTTGTTGATGGTAATAAGGCACCGGACTTGGCCTGTCCAGTGACGACCATTATTAAGGGTGATCAGTCTGAACCGGCTATTGCTGCTGCCTCTATCTTGGCAAAAGTGGCACGAGATAGAGAAATGGTTGAAATGGATAAACGTTATCCTGGTTATGGCCATGCGCAACATAAAGGCTATCCAACCAAACAACATCAACAGGCTTTAATGGATTTAGGTGTTACACCTATTCATCGGCGTTCATTTAAACCTGTGCAATTAGCGCTCAAATAAATCTTAAAATAAGGAAGAACAATGACTTCGAAGAGCAGTAAAAAATCAGTTCAACTTCCTTATTCTGGCCCTGCACTACTCAATATGTCTTTGCTTAATAAAGGCTGTGCTTTTAATGACCAAGAGCGAAAAGACTTTGACTTGATGGGGCTGTTGCCACGCCGATATGAAACCATTGAACAGCAAGTTGATCGTGCTTATGCTCAATATTCCAGTTTTGACGAGGCAATTAATAAACATATTTTTCTTCGAGCAACCCAAGATAGTAATGAAACCTTATTTTACCGTTTGGTAGAAGAACATCTTGAAGAAATGATGCCGATTATTTATACGCCCACAGTGGGCGATGCCTGCGAACGTTTTTCAGAAATTTATCGTCGCGCACGTGGTTTATTTATCGCCTATCCCGATCGCCATCATATTGATGAAATGTTAGCCAATGTGACCAAACAAAATATAAAAGTTATTGTGGTGACAGACGGTAGTCGAATTTTGGGCCTTGGTGACCAAGGTATCGGCGGCATGGGAATTCCGATTGGAAAATTGTCTTTATATACTGCCTGTGCGGGGATCAGCCCTGCTTATACTTTGCCAATCATGTTAGATGTGGGCACCAATAATCAGACTTTATTAGATGACCCTTTTTATATGGGCTGGCATCATAAACGAATCGAACAGCAAGAGTATGATGAATTCTTAGCCTTATTTATCTCAGCTGTAAAACGCCACTGGCCAGAAGTCTTGCTCCAGTTTGAAGACTTTAATCAAACCAATGCATTGCCATTATTAGAACGTTATCGGGATCAGATTTGCTGTTTTAATGATGATATTCAGGGAACAGCCGCTGTGACGGTCGGCACATTATTAGCTGCCTGTCTGTCTAAAGGTGAAAAGCTAAGTCAGCAGAGAGTCACCTTTGTCGGCGCGGGTTCTGCTGGCTGTGGTATAGCCGAACAGATCGTAGCCCAAATGTGTGCTGAGGGAATTACTGAACAGCAGGCACGCAGGCAAATCTTTATGGTTGATCGTTATGGTTTACTTAGCACTGACATGGCAGAAGTATTAGATTTTCAACGTCCTCTTGCCCAATTAAACACTAACTTAACAGATTGGCAGTGTGCTGATGATAATGCCAGCTTATTAGAAGTAATGACCTTTGCCAAGCCGACTATTTTGATCGGCGTATCAGGTCAACCAGGTTTATTTACCGAAGATGTTATTAAAACCATGTCACAGGGATGCGATAAACCGATAATTTTTCCTTTGAGTAATCCTTCAAGGAAGATTGAAGCAAGACCAGAACAGCTTTTAGAATGGACAGATGGGCAAGCGATTATTGCTACCGGCAGTCCATTTGAGCCGATTGACTATCAAGGCAAAATGTATAATATTCCGCAATGTAATAATAGTTATATCTTCCCTGCATTTGGTTTGGCCGTGATTGCCGGTAAACTCACTCGTATCAGTGATGAAATGTTAATTGTAGCCAGTGAAGTATTAGCCGCCTCTGCACCGATTGTGCAAACTGGAGAGGGTTCCTTATTACCAGCAATAACTGATATCGCAGAGTTAAGTAAAAAAATAGCCTTTGCTATTATTAAAGTGGGTCAGCAGCAAGGTGTCGCACAACAGTTAAATGATGATGAGATAACTGCAGAAATTGAGCGACAGTTCTGGCAGCCAGAATATAGGAACTATGACAAAGTTTAAGTCGGAAAAAACGTAGGAGTGGCTTCAGCCACGAACAAGCCTTGCAGTGACCGCTGTTTTATTGTGTTTCAACAGTCCATTCGCGGCTGAAGCCGCTCCCACAGTGTTTAGTTAATGAGAATTTTAAAACTGATCAGTCATGAATACTTCATTAAGTGGCAGTTGACCTGAACGAGGGCGTGCATCTTCTTTCTTTTTACCGACCGTGATCATCATCGTAATAATGTGATCGTGGGGAAGATTGATAATTTTAGCAACAGCATCAAAGTCAAAACCATCCATTGGGCAGCTATCTAAACCCATGCCCTTAGCCATTAACATAATGTTCATCGCTGCAATGCTACTGGAGCGAAAACATTCATCACGTTGAGCTTGGTGATGATTGGTGTAGTAATCTTCAATCGCCGGTAATAAAAAGCCTTGTACTTCCTCAGGTGCATTTTTCCAATAGCGTTCTGGTTGTTTTTCCCATGCATTCAGATCGGCACATAATATTAATAATAAAGAGGCTTCAGTGACCTGAGTTTGTCCCCAACTGGCATCTTGGATTTGTTGGCGTTTAGCTTTATCTTGTACATTGACAAAGCGCCAGTGCTGAATATTAAAGGCGGTAGGCGATAATATTGCATGTTCCATCAATTCTTTTATTTCAGCATCGCTCATTTCATGATCAGCATCATAATGTTTAACGGAACGACGTTCGGTGATGGCTTGTTTTATATCCATGGGGTCTCTAATTTTATAATGGGTCGACTTTGATATAGATAGTCTGTTGTAATTGTCGGTGGCTACGGTAACTTGTTGTGCCTTGTTTATCAATATTGTTTTTATTATCAATATGACCTAATTCTATCCATGTTCCCACTGGACCAGAAATACTGCTAATGATCTCGCTGGATTGTATGACGCCATTACGTTTAGATAATTGAGCAAAGCGGGGGTGAATATCGATAATGACCTGATGATTGGGTAGTACTCTTGCGACAGCCTGAAAGCCATTATTGATGCTAATGTAGTCTGTAGATGATTGCACAGCAATAGCACCACTGGGGAAAATCAGGATCTCTTGTTGCTGTTGCGGAATATCTTCACCCATAGAAATTAAGATAGGGTTACCCGCAATGCCCTGTGCTTGATAAAGATGGTCTTTGTTTCTGACCTTATTAGTCGACCAGGCGTTGACAGAGGCAGCAGCAGAAGTACCTTCATTATTAATCGAAAGATCTGCGCCGGCTTCTAAGCCGTGTTGCTGTGATAATTTTTCATCAGTTCTTAATACACTGACCTTAAGACGTTGTAGCGGGGTATCAAGTTGATTAATGAGTTGTTTGATCTGCGTAAGTTCAGCAGGATTAGCTTGCACAATAATATAGTCATTAAAGGCGCGAGCCGTGGCCTCTTTTGACAGGAAGGCCTGCACTTCGCTTAGAATTTCAACGGCCAATCTATGATTGAGTTGAATCGTATCAATCTTTTGTTCGGCCCAGACTAAACTTGCGAATAGACATAGAATGGAAAATAACAGCGTCTTCATAAGTGTAAACGTCTTACGTTTACATCAGGGATACTTTGATCCCATTGCTCGTCAAATTTCTTTTGTAATATACGCACTTCTAAGCGGTCATATAAACATGCCGAACCTTCATAGACTGATGCACTAGGACAAAGTAAATACGCAAAGTCATCCACTAATAAAAAGGTTTGTTGTGAATCTTGGTGTTGTTTAGCGGTATTGTGAATATGAATTGAGCTACTGAGGTGTTGGGCCAGAGCAATAAGCCGATGATCATTTTGCACATTCACTAAGGTGTCATGCACTAGAATTTTTATTTCTGTTCTAGAGCTGTGCCGAGCGAGTTCACTCAGATAATCAACAAACTCGGCTTGATCAAACAGAACATGATCAATATTGCGGCCATAAATACAGATTTGATGTTTCGCCTGTGCTGCCATTTCTAACACTAAGGCACACGCTTGATCCCTACCCTCAAAGCGGATCCGTTCCGATTTAGATTGAGGGTAGGGATGCGTTGTCATAATTAGCAGTTACGTGCTTGTTCTGCTGCATTACCAATATAGTTTGCAGGCGTGAGTTGGCGTAAACTTTCTTTTGCCTCTTCAGGTAGCTCTAAACCATTAATGAACTCAAGCATGATCTGTTCATTGACACGACGACCACGAGTAAGTTCTTTTAGGATCTCATACGGGTTTTCGATACCATAACGACGCATTACAGTTTGAATTGGTTCAGCTAATACTTCCCAGTTTGAAT
>ENA-OSET01003595-OSET01003595.1-sediment-metagenome-genome-assembly--contig:-NODE-3595-length-14140-cov-212.841499_pt1 | contig 14140 bp, 11 predicted proteins | sample MGYA00237882_ERZ534229 | MGnify/ENA primary metagenome ERZ534229 (study PRJEB26408, sample SAMN06266212) | sediment metagenome | isolation source: Hudson Canyon methane seep mesocosm | place...
GGAATAAGGTTGGTTAAAGTGGTTTTTCCACTTCCTGATGCCCCTACGATCGCAATAGTTTGCCCCGAGTTAATAGTGAGGTTAATATTCTTTAGTGCTGGTTTTTCTGAGTTAGGATAGCTAAAAGATAGGTTAGAAAAAGTTAACTTACCGGTTGTACTGCTGGGAGATTTAACACCTGAATCAACTTCTGGTAAAGTGTCTAAAATGGAAAAAATATCTTTGGCTGCAATAATGCCTTTTTGTATTTCATTATTGGCTTGCGCTAAAGATTGGACGGGGCGTGGAAGCATAAAGGCAGCGAGTAAATAAGCCACAAAATCACCAGTACTTGCGCCCTTCATAATAGTAAGAGCAAGAAAAAGCAACGTAGCTAAAGCAAGGGCAACAATGAGCTGCATGATAGGGTTTTGAATCGCAGTCAAGAACTGAACTTGTAAGGACTGCTGTTTATTAAAGCGGTTGGTGTGTTTAAATCGTTTCTTTTCGTATGCAGATCCCCCAAAGCATTTAACGACACGAACCCCCGTAACTAATTCTGAAGTTATATGAGTCATATCGCCCATGGAATCTTGAACATTTTTACTCAAAGCACGTAGCTTTTTAGTAACAAAAGTAATTAGAATAGCGATAAAAGGAGTGATAACAAGAAAAACTAGCGTAAGTTTCCAGTTGAGTGAAGTAAGATAAATGAGCAAACCTATAGCTGTTAGGCCCTCACGTATAAAAATTCTAACCGAGTCAGTAACGCCGCGAGCAATTTCAGAAACGTTATAAGTGATAAGAGAAATTAAGTGACCACTGTTTTTAGAGTCAAAGTAATGGGTTGATAGTAACGTATAATGCTCAAAAATTTCTTGTCTTAATTTGTAGACAACATTTAAAGATACTTTTGCTAAAAAATAATTCCCAAAAAAACCTCCAATTCCACGAAATACAACGAGGGCTATAATATAAAGAGGTAGCATTTGAGATTCTTCATGATTACCATTTTCAAGTGTTTGAATAATAAATTTTATCAACTCAGCTAGTAGTGGTTGAGCAACAGCTACAAATGAAAAACCAATAGTGCTTACTAGGAAAAATTTAAAATAAGGGATGACGTATACTAGTAAGCGCTTGTATATTTCGATGCTAGAATTTTTTTTCATAAAGTATGTATTGAAGAGCAGTGAGTAGGAGACAATTGTTATTTAAACATTTTACAGTAAGAAGGGTAAGAGGTGATTGTGTTTATACGGTTGCAAGAAAATTATCGAGATAAATTAAGACGTTTTTTTGAAAATAGAAAACAGTGAAATAAGAGGTATTTAAAGGTGTTAAATAAAATAAATATGAAAGTAAGTATTATAATTGCCATATATAAAGATATTGAAGCGCTATCTATTATTTTGGAATCTCTTAAGTTGCAAACGTACAAGAACTTTGAGGTTATCGTTGCAGAAGATAATAATAGTAGGGTTATTAAAGATTATATTGAATCAATAAATGGGCTGGATATTTATCTTGTGTCACAAGCAGACTGTGGCATAAGAAAAACAAGATCCTTAAATAATGGAATTATAAAAAGTACCGGCGAGCTATTAGTCTTTATAGATGGCGATTGTGTTCCATACACGACATTTGTTGAGGGCTATGTGTTGTCAGCGGAAAAAGGATATATTTTAAGTGGTAGACGAGTAAATTTGGGTCCAGATTTTTCACGAAGATTACGCAATAAATTGATAACTCCATATTATTTAGAAAAAAAATTTTTATACCAATTTTTATTAATGAGTTTCGATTCGATAGAGGGACATACAGAAGAGGGTTTTTATTTTAATCCTAATACATGGATTTATAAGAATATTATAAAAAAAAGAAAGCTAAATACCAGTATTGTAGGCTGTAATTATGGTTGTTTTCGGGAGGATATGATAACTATTAATGGGTATGATGAAGGGTATGGTGAAACCTCGATAGGAGATGATACGGATATACAATGGAGGTTTGAGGGGTATGGTTTAAAGATAAAGTCTGTTAGGTATGTGTCAAACGTATTTCATCTTTATCATGGGAGAGGATTTAGAGAGAACATTCCCTCTTTTGAAGAGCGATTGTTGATGGAGTACAATAAAAAAAATAATACTTATAGGTGTAAACGGGGGATATCAGAACATTAATTTTTATATTGGGTTGTCAATTATTGAGATTTTGCTAAGCAAGGCTGAAAATAAGGAAAAGAAAACCATAGAGCTCATTAAATGTAAGCTAGGGCCAACCATAGAGAGTAAGGCAAAGGATAAAATGAAAATTGAGTTTAAATTCTGATTTATTTTATCTATAAATCTATTTCTAGATAGAATGTAAAATAAATTTATAAATAGTATTATTCCAAAAATTCCAAGTTGCGCTGTATATTGAACAAATGCGTTATGATAGTCAATATACCCTTTAGCCTCTTCGTGCATATAGTGAGTGTAATTGAATTTTTTAGCATAATATGTCATTCCATCCATTTCATCCCCTAGTCCAGTTCCAAAAGGGAGATTATCAATAGCTATATGACTGCCCATATTCCAGAGAGATACGCGCTGTCCAAATGATCCGGTGAAATTATTATTTAAGATGTTAGTGATATCTGTATTTAGTTGATTAAATCTACTGTGGAATACTGAGCTAGTACTGTAAGCAGTGACAAGGATAGCGGAGGCTAATATTAGCATAATAAACATAGCCTTAATTTTGTGCTGAATATTTAGGAGTCCAAGAAGAAATAAAGAGGCAATAAATATTACTTGACCTGTACGACCACCATTAATAAATAAGCTAGAAGTGGTTATTATGAAGCATAAGAAAAAAAATGACTTATACTTGAGAGTAGACTCAAAGAATGACTTATTTAATAAAAGTATGGATGTAAACGATAGATATACTGAATAATTTGTATGGTCCATAAATGGTGAAGGGTCAGATGGTGGGATGTCTTTATAATGAATTAATTCAAAGAAAATACCATAGGAAGCAATTTCACTAATCAACATTCCTAGCAGGAATGCACTAAAAATTGGAGTAACATATCTTACTTTGACAGAGGTATAAATGATTGGAATGAGTAAAAAATGCCAATATTTTGCTATGTAAGAATAAGCATATGATTTATCCGATGACCAAGAAATTGCAACGATGCTAATAATAATAAGTATGACGAGGTTTATAATTAAGTTTGATGTCTTAATTTCAGTGAATTTACGCGAGAAATCACGCTCAAGTAGCCATAATATGATAAGCGATATTTCTGATACTGTCGTTCCAGCTTTAGATATGGGTAGAGTGAAAGCATAGAAAATAATTAGAAAGTTTATATATTTGTTTATGTTATTTATCGCTGTGAATTTAGGCATGCTAGTCTTTTATTTATATGGGATATAATTTCTGAATCTGGTGTCGTAAACAGTATTAAAATGACTTATAGGGTAAATAATGAGTAATGAAAAATGGGCGATGCTTTGTTTGTCACCTAATAAAGGTGGCCTGGAAATGGTTTCGGTAGATACAGTTAAAAATATTAAGAAATTCGCTTATGCAATTTCACTTGAAAATAGTTGGATTTCTAATGAATTACAAGGGAAAGCTAGCTCTTTAGGTGTATCTAGGCCATTGTTTAGGTTTTTCCCCATTATATTGGCATTTAAAATTTCAAACTGGGTTATCCGAAATAATATAACACTTTTACACTTACATTGGACTAAAGATTTACCATTAGGAGTGCTGATTAAGAAAATTGTGCATAATCGTGGGTATAGTTTTAAATTAATTGTAAGCAGGCATATGGGGATTTCACATTCCAAAAAGGATGTGTCTCATAAGTGGTTATATGCAGCAGTTGATTCTTATATTTGTGTCTGTGATTTTGTATATAAGCAGGCCTTGCAGCGACTTCCTATCTCTCCGGAGAATATACATATAAATTACCCTGGAGTTAGTGAAATTATAAAAGAGGAGGAGTTTCCATTTTTATTGGATGAAAATGTAACGAATTTTATTGTTTTAGGGCGAATTGAAGACGCTAAGGGACAGCATTTAATGCTTAAAGCTATTTCTGAATTAGCTAATGAGAGCATTCATTGTTATTTTGTTGGAGATGCTATGGATGATGAGTATCTTGATGAATTAAAAAATTTAGCGGTTAAGTTACACATTGTAGATAAAATTACTTTTTGCGGTTTTGTATCTAACCCTACTCGATATCTGCATTATTTTGATGCGTTAGTTTTAACGACATATTGTGAGACTTTTGGTCTTGTGCTAATTGAAGGAATGCAGGCTGGTATTATGGTCATAGGCTCAAATAGTGGTGGAGTACAGGAAATTATTGATCATAAAAGAAGTGGATTATTATTTGAAACAATGAATTTTAGTGATTTGGCTTGTCAGCTCAGGTGGCTACTTGATAATCCTGCTGAGGCTAGTGACATGATCTTGGCTGGACATGAAAAAGTTGAGCAGCTATTTAATAAGAAAACCAACTATAGACAGCTAGAGTGTATTTTAGGTGAGTGCTAATTATATGGAAATTGCCAATATAATTTGGAATCGCCATATAAGCTATGAATCACTTAGAAGTTGAGCTAATTTTTTTTCTACAGCATCATAATAGATCGAGTCGTAGTCGAGTGGGATATTGAAGTTTGATTGATTTTTTTTATCACTTACTGGAGCCCATCTCGCTGAACTGGCAAATATATTATCCCCAAAAAATGATAATGTCTTTTTGTTTAAAGCCCCAGCTATGTGCATTGGCCCTGTTGATGTACTAACAAAAAGATAAAAAGTATTTAATAGCTGACAGAATTCAATTAAAGACAGTTTGGAGTTTACTATTTCTGCATCAAAATCGAGCTTTGATTGGATATAGTCTTTGCTTTTTTGGTCATCAGGACCAAAAGTAAAAATTATTTGATACTTATTGTTATCGGGAATTGACCTTGCGAGCCTTAGGTAGTCGTCAAGAGTCAGGTTACCCTGGCTGCTGCCTCCGAACCCAGGGTGAAAGGCTATTATTTTTAGCTTTGAAGCAGAGGCTTTATTATGCTGGAAACTTAATAGTGGTTGTTTAAATTTAGTGTTTAATTCGGGGTTGAAAAATTTTACTAAATCAATGTTGTATTCCCATTCTGTTTTTTTTGATTCACTACGTTTTTGCTTTATAGTTTTATTAAAAAACAGCTGTGCAAATTTTGTAGCTGGTGATATTCGTGTGGGTATTTTTGATAGGAATAATATAAGAGCTAGGCGAGTGTCAATGTAGCATGAAATACTAGTGTTTATTTTTTGAAGTTTTATTTCTTTTATAAGGGATAGCGTATTACGTTTAGTATATATAATAACATTATCAATATATTTAATGGAGCAGGCTAAATCGTAATTAATAGGGGATACTAAAACTGTTATATTGTGACTAGTTTCTTGTCTTAATATTTTTAGCATTGGAAGTATAGTAATGAAGTCGCCAATTTTATCATGTCTAGTTATCAATATATTCATTTTTCTATGCTCTTATTCATTTCATATAATTTTAAGTATTTATAAAAATTCGTTGCCATATGAGAAAAAGAAATGAGTAGACCGGAATACCCATCTAAAAAACCTTTTTTTAATATATAGGTTTTAAAAAAAGAATATACTCCGTTGTAAAATGCTTTAAAAGGCGAAGAATATTTTTTTCCCACATTATCATTTGCAAATAATGTGGAGTACCTATCTATTTTAATGATAAATTCACTTATGGATTGATAGCTGTAGTGGTGAATATTTCCATCGATGGATTGTGTTTTTAGCTTGTCAATATCGATATTTTCATGTACATGGTTACTATTGAAGTTAGTAATGTTTTTATTATAAATGCGGCTTATTTTTTGATTATTCCATCCACAGTGCTTTATTTTAATGTCTTTATAGTATGAAATAAAGTTTAGAGTATAGACTGTATGGTTATCTAAATGTATACTTTTTAAATTATTAACAAGCTCTGAGTCAAGGACTTCATCGCAGTCTAAGGCTAATACCCAATCATTTTTTGCATTTAATGCAGCTTTATTTCTAGTGATTCCAAACCCTAAGAAATCACCCTGTAAAAAAGTTACATTAGCATATCTTTTTATTATTTCATGTGTATTATCAGTGGATCCAGTATCGTAAATTATAATGTCATCAAACGCTTTTAATGAATCGAGTGTTTTGGATATTGTTGCACCTCCATTTTTTATGAGAATAACTATGCTGATATTCATAAATTCCTTTATTTTAAAGTGGAAAAGTTAATGTTAGTTAATACTTGCTGGCTATAGTTTGATGACGTTGTGAATTTACTGCTATCTTGTGATGCGACAATATTTATAAGGGTGAAGTAAATTAATAGTCCTATAGTTATTTTTTTGTATTTATAAGTATTATCTTCTTCTTCTTCTTCTTCTTCGGTATGTTTTATTATGTATATAGTTAAAGGAAATATTGCTATTGGAAATATTATTATTAAGTGCCAGTGATTAAAAATTATAGGGGAGAGTATGGCGCTAATTGTAACCCCTATAAATGCAGAAAATACATATAAAGTAATCCATGACTCTAGAGTTAAATTATGTTTTTTTTCTTTTTTTAGTATGGAAGGGGCTGCTTGTAACCATAAGTCTTTGTTAGCAATTAGAGAAATAATTAGGCTTATTCCTCCGATTGTATATAAGCTAATTCGCCATATATAAACTGCAAGTGATTGCACCTGTTCTTCAGAAGATATCCACTTGAAATTAGCTCCTAGTGTTATTTGATCCGAAAAAATAAATGCACCATATCGTAACCAATATAAGAAGGCTTTTAGTACGGGATATACATGTACCCCCCCCCAGCCAATATATTTTTTTTGTGCATTTATGTCTGCATTTTTAGAGATAGCTTCATTAGATAATAATTCTTGAATGTATGGAATAAGAGATGCAGTAATTACTATAATAGCTATAAAAAACCCTCGCCAATGAACGATTATTATTTTTCTATAGATTAAATAGCTTGTTATGATTAGCAGTATAGGCCATGAGTAGTGAAGTTGTGCGGCTAGACCGATGGAGAGAAAGTGAATAAAACTTAAAGTGACAGACTTTGTTTGGTGCATGTTGAATGCAGACCAAAAATGCAAGGCTGTAAAAAAGCATAGATAAGATGGGTTGTACAACAAACTTTCGAATAAAAACCAAGGGTTCAGCCAATATAATATAAGAAATAAGAGGCGAGTTTTTTGCCCGAAAACCTTTTTTACAATGGAGTCAAATAATAAGAATGAACTGAATCTTAATAAAATAAGCATGATCATGGGTGCCCATGGTGAAAACCATATTTTTAATGGTATCCCAACTATATAAGCAGATAAGGAGCCGGGTACATTACCAACTGCACTCGCAGCATTACCATAGCTGAGCCATAAACCTTTTGACGCCCCTAAATATCCCTTGTTTAGCATTTGTAATTGGTCACCAGTTATTATTTGATTGTTGCTATATATAAGAGAAAATATGAATCCTAATGTTATTCCTGCGCAATATAATATATGAAAGTATTTTATTGAGTCGTTTCTTTGATTAACCATGCTATTTTACTTATGAGTTATATTTGTGATGTGTAATTTTTTTTGTATTGCAGATGTCACGCTATCTATCGTGACATCTGCAAAGCCCTCCACCCCATCTAACGACTTTATCTTAATTTTATCAACCGAGTTATTATTAAATTCAGCTTGTAGTATGGTCGCTTTGTCATTAAGAGGCGGGGTAAACTCAGGTGTTGAACTACGATAAATAGCTATTTGTGGAATATTAACCGCGGCTGCAATATGCATTAAACCTGAATCATTGCTAATGGCTAAATGTGCACATGAAAGTAAATCAATTGCATCGAGTAAGCGGGTTTTACCGCATAAATTAATTAGATTACAGCCGCTTTTTTGTACGATTTCATTCGCTGTTTCTGTATCTTTAGGTGAGCCCAGAATAATAACGGCGCAATTTTTCTGGGTGAGTGTACGAGCAATGGCTGCATAGTTTTCGGTGGGCCAACGTTTTGCAGGGCCAAACTCCGCCCCGGGCATTAATGCGACTAGCGTTTTTTCTGGTGATATATTTAATTTTTGCAACCACTGCTGGGCATTATCGCTATCGGTGCTTAATTGTGGATGTGGAATAGTCTCTAAATTTGGGATAGGGGTATAATCATCAAGGCCTAAAGCCACATAGCGTTGCACCATATAAGGCAGCTTTTCTTTATCCAAGCGTCTAGCATCATTGAGTAAACCGTAACGGAATTCCCCTAAAAAACCGGTGCGTTTAGGAGCCTTACTCCAGTAGCCAACAAGCGCTGATTTCCAAGTGATTGGTAAAGTGATAGCCCAGTCATAGTGATTTTCTTGGAGGCTATCGGCTAATTGATGGCGAACTTTCCAACCAAACTTTCCGCGTTGTACATCAATTTTATAAGCGTTGTTAACTTCAGGCATACGCTGCAATAAATCATAAGTCCAAGGGGGAGAAACAACATCTAGTGTGACATTGGGGTATTCTTGGTGCAAGACTTTAAAGAGTGATTGCGCCATGACCATGTCACCTATCCAAGCAGGTGAAAAGAGAAGTATCTTCATACGTTAAGCTCTTTTATTTTAGTTAAAACGTGATCAACGGAAATTGAGTTCATCGCGGTTAAACTGGGTATTTTCTTTTGCCAGCCTAATTGCTGAGCAGATTGATTCATAACGGTCTGGGATGTTTGGTTAAACACAGAAATACAGTGAGCGAGTTGATGATATGGCCCAACATATTCTAAGCGTGTGACAGCATAGAGACCAATAACTTGTGTAGATACTGCATTAGCGAGATGGAGGGGCCCTGTGTCAGGTGAAATAAGTAGCTCGACTTGTTTGAGCACTGAGGCTAATTGACTTAGCGTTGTTTGGGCAACCAGGTTAAGACAAGGGTGGTTTATATTTGCTTGAATTTCTTTTCCTAGCTTAATTTCATTTTCACTAGGCCCCCCGGTTAATACGATATGCTTCTCAGGATAAGATTTTTGTACCTCATTAATTAAAGCAATATAGTTTTCTGTTGACCAAGTTTTTTCTTGTGTCGATGCCATTGGGTTTATAGCAATCCAATGTTCGTGTGCTGATAGCTGTTGTTGTGCCCAGTTTATATCCGTGTCGTTTAGAGGGAGAGATAAATCGTTTTTGGGTATAGTTACAGCGCTATCAAGGCCTATAAATTTTTGTGCTAATGCATAGAAAATCTCTACTTGGTGTTTTTTTTCAGGGAGAGGGTAGGCCGTATTAATAACAAGTTGATGACCCTCACGAGCATAAGGTTGGCCAAAGCCAGTTTTGTGCTCAGCATGGAGTAATGCTGTGAGTATATTGCTTCTTAAGCTGGTCTGAAAGCTAATGAGCTGCCCAGTATTTTCCCCTTGCCATTGTTTTTTTAAGCGCCAGTAATCTGCGATTGTACGGGGCTTATTAATGGGAATAATAGTGACTTCGGTTAGCTCGGATAACAGTGAGGCAATAGGCCTATCAATAAGCCAATCTATCTGTGTGGTGGGGTAGTGCTTTTTAAGTAAGCGCACCGCAGGCAAGAGCATCAATACATCCCCAATAGCTGATAGCCTGAGTAGGGTGATTTTTTGAGGATATGTTGATTGCATGAGGCTTATTTTGTTAGCTGGCTTAAATACAGTGCGACACCTTCTTGTACAGTCTTAAATGGCGCGTTATAGCCAGCAGCGCGTAGCTTACGCATATCCGCTTGTGTATAGCTTTGGTAGCTTCCTTTTAGGTGATCTGGAAAAGGGATGTATTCAATTTCACCTTTTTGATGGAAAGTAATAACAGAGTCAGCTACATCTTTAAAGGATTGCGCTTTACCTGTACCAACATTAAAAATGCCTCGCACTTCAGGATGCTTAAATAGCCAAAGGTTCACGGCAACAATATCATCAATATAAATAAAATCGCGTAATTGACCGCCATCTTCGTAGCCATCACAGCCAGCAAAAAGTTTTGGGTTCTCCCCTTTTAGCAATTGATTATGTAAGTGGAATGCGACACTAGCCATGCTACCTTTATGCTGCTCTCTTGGGCCATAAACATTAAAATAACGTAAACCAATAACTTGGCTACTATCCTCAGCAAGGTTTAAGTCACGTACATATTGGTCAAATTGCCATTTAGAATAGCCGTAAACATTTAAAGGGCCTTCAAATTCACGGCTTTCAGAAAATGTTTTAGTCTCTCCGTAAGTAGCCGCAGATGAGGCATAGATAAAGGCAATCGAATGATCTAAGCAATAATGTAATAGTGTTTTGGAGTATTCATAATTATTTTGCATCATGAATTTTCCATCCCACTCGGTGGTGGCAGAGCACGCGCCTTCATGGAACATAGCATCAATATTAAGCGGCAGATTGGAATTTGATTGAATTCTTTGGATAAAATCATCTTTATCCCAGTAGTCAGCAATATCACAATCTACTAAATTACGAAATTTGTGTCCATCAGATAGGTCATCAACCACAATAATATTTGTGTGGCCTTGTTGGTTAAGGGTTTTTACGATGTTACTACCGATAAAACCGGCACCGCCCGTTACAATAATCATATTTATTATCTTTTTTGTTAGTGAAATAAGAGTGTTATTGGCTTTTAATGCGTTCAATCATGGTGGTGGTGGATCGACCATCAACAAAATCAAGAATAGCCACTTTGCCGCCTGCTTGAATAACGGCTTCACCGCCAACCACGTCATTGGGCTGGTAGTCCCCACCTTTAACTAAAACTTGTGGGAGAAATTTATGATAAATGCGCGCAGGCGTTTCTTCGGTAAAAGGAATAACCCAATCAACACACCCTAGTGCGGCAATAATCGTCATGCGATCATCAATCTTATTAATTGGGCGTGTAGCTCCTTTTAATTGGCGTACCGACTCATCGGAGTTAATGGCAACAACTAATCGGTCACCTAAACGTTTTGCTTGCTCAAGGTAAGCAACGTGCCCTGCGTGTAAGATATCAAAGCAGCCATTAGTCATGACAATTTTCTCGTCATTTTTTTTGCTAAAATCTAACGCAGCACTGAGCTCTTCTTCTGTCACAACACCAAATAGGTGCTCGTTATCTCCGTGTAAAGCACGGTTAAGTTCAATGGAGGAAACGGTGGAGGTACCAAATTTTCCAACAACAATTCCCGCAGCCATATTAGCGAGGTGCATAGCGTGCTGTAATTCTAAACCTGAGGCAACTCCTAAAGCCATGCTGGCAATAACGGTATCTCCTGCGCCAGTGACATCAAATACCTCACGAGCATGCGTGGGTAAAAAACTGGTTTTATTGGGTTCAATAAGCGCCATTCCATGTTCACTTAAGGTGACCAAGAGTGCTCCGATATTAAATTGAGCTAGTAAGGCCTGGCCTTTACTGATGATTTCTTCATTGTTATTACAAATACCTACAACCTCCTGAAATTCAGAGCGGTTGGGTGTGATGAGCGTAGCGCCTTGGTAACGTGAAAAGTCAGCTCCTTTCGGGTCAACAAAACTTTTGATACCTTGCTTATTAGCAAGGAAAAGTAATTGAGGAATATGGCTTAAAACGCCTTTTGCGTAATCAGAAAAGATGACCACATCCATTCCTGCTAAGGCCGTTTTATAGCAGGCTAAAAATTCAGTATAGTCAAAATTAATCAGGGGCTCTTCAAAATCAAGGCGAATTAGTTGTTGGTGTTGAGCGACAATACGTAATTTTCGAGCAGTAGGATTGTTAGGGCTACTGATAAACTGACATTTTACGGTTTTATCAGTTAATAGTTGCTGTAGTTCTTGAGCTTCTTGATCTTCGCCGACAATGCCGAGTAAAGTGACGCTTGCAGCAAGTGAAGCAATATTGAGTGCGACATTACCTGCGCCACCAGCCCGAGCTTCTTTTTGTGCTATTTTTACGACAGGGACAGGTGCTTCAGGCGAGATACGGTTGGTTTGCCCTGACCAGTAGTAGTCAAGCATCACATCACCAACAACTAGAATGTTTAATCCATTGAAATTGGGGATTGTACTAATCATTCGGAGGCCTCATCGAGCATTTCACACCACCAATGGTAAATGAGCATATGCATTTCTTGAACGCGCGCTGTGGTTTCTGATGGCACAATAACAGGCATATCCACTAGTGCTTTTAAAGCGCCTCCATCTCCTCCTGTTAACCCAATAACCATCATATTTTTTTGTTTAGCTTCTTTAACTGCTTCAATGATATTTTGGCTATTGCCTGAAGTAGAGATAGCGATAAGACAATCGCCTGCATTACCTAAAGCCTCAACTTGGCGAGCAAACAAACTATCAAAAGAGAAATCATTAGGGTGAGCTGTGAGTACCGAACTGTCTGTGGTCAATGCAATTGCTGGGTAGGCGCGGCGATTTTTATGGTAGCGCACTAGTAATTCCGCTGCAAAATGCTGACAGTCAGCCGCACTGCCTCCATTACCGCAAAGTAATATTTTATTGCCAGCAACGAGGGTAGAAATAATCAGTTTAGAGGCATGACTAATGAGCTGTTTAGATTTGAGTAGTTGTTCACTCACTTGTTGGTGTTCTTTTACAATATCTGAGAAATCATGTTGTGCTGTCAATTTTAATCGCCCGTGTATTTTTGCCTAATCCGTATTAAAAATATGCTGATACAGTGTTTAAGGCCAGTAAAAATTATTTTTATAATTATAACAGTTTTCAGCTAGATACAAACGAACTGAGATTATGAAATATAGCTATTAGCATTTATGTCTTGAGCGAAATTAACGTTCGGTAATAGATTGTAGTGTCTTATCAATCGCCCCACGGTTGCTAGTAATAAAGTGCTGTGCGTTATGTATTATTTGTATTCGTTTATGTTGATCACGCATTAGTTGGGTAAAGTTTTCTAAAACATCGGCTTCTGATTGGCATTGAATGCATGCTTTAGCCGCAAGCATCTGCTTTACTAATTGGCGGCTATTCGCCATATATGGCCCAAAGAGTACTGGGGTATTTAATAAGGCAGGTTCTAAAATATTGTGCCCACCAATAGGAACTAAGCTACCGGCAACAAAACTGCAGTCTGATGCAGCATACATAAGTTTTAGCTCCCCTATACTATCGAGTAAAAAAATATCTGTTTCTGGTGTACAGGGTAAATTTTGAGAGCGGCAAACGAGGTGAAGTTGTGCCTTTTTACATAGTGCCTTAACAGGTATAAATCGTTCAGGGTGTCGAGGAGCTAAAACCAATAAGAGTGCTGGAAAATTTTGTTTTAATTGCTGATATAAGAAAATGAAAATTTCATCTTCCCCTAGATGTGTGCTGCCAATAACCCAAACTAAGCGGTTTTTAAATAAGGATTGCTTAAGATTTATACCATCTGCTTTGAGTTTAGAAGGAATAATCATATTTAGTTTAATATTACCGGTAACTTTGATTTTTTCAGGCGCAAGGCCTAATAATTGATAGCGTGATGAATCTTCAGTTGTTTGTGCTAATAATTGGGTTACATGCGACAAGGTATGTTGGATGAAAGGTTTAATTTTCAGGTAATTTCGTACAGATTTATCAGATAAACGTGCATTAATTATGAATAAGGAGGTTTCATTTTTTGTGCAGTTAGAAAATAAAACAGGCCATATTTCTGTTTCCATAATAATAGCCAGTTTAGGCCGAAAGTGTGCAAAAAAACGATTGACGATGATAGGTAAGTCATAAGGCAAAAAAACATGATTAACGCGCTCTTTGAATAAAAAGCGAACTCGTGCTGAACCTGTTTTTGTAGAGGTAGTAATTAAGATTGGGGTATTTGGGTTTAACTGCAAAAGTTTTTCAACTAAAGGGCTTACTGCTTCTACCTCTCCGACTGAGACAGCATGTATCCAGGTTGTATTTTTTCGTTTGGCTGTTTTATAAAAACCAAAACATTCTTTCCAGCGGCCCTTTAGTTCAGGGGTGCGATTACTTTCAATAAACCGAACAATGAGTAGTATAGGGCTAATTAGGTGGAATAGAACGATATAAAGTATGCGTGATAGCGTTAACATGACGACAATAGGTAAAAGTA
>ENA-OSET01003597-OSET01003597.1-sediment-metagenome-genome-assembly--contig:-NODE-3597-length-14140-cov-4.751618_pt1 | contig 14140 bp, 9 predicted proteins | sample MGYA00237882_ERZ534229 | MGnify/ENA primary metagenome ERZ534229 (study PRJEB26408, sample SAMN06266212) | sediment metagenome | isolation source: Hudson Canyon methane seep mesocosm | place: USA:Hudson...
AAATCCCAAAAAAAGAATCTGAAGCTAATATTCAACAAGTATATTGATATGATGAGGTATTGCCTAAAGCTCTAAAAGTGCACTAAACTTCGCTCTAGCACTGTGTTTGCTAACGTGTTATATGCAGTCAAATATACTTGTTTTTGGTTATAATTTCCCGGATAACAGAACTTTTTCGTTGTGATTATCGGTCTTCTTAATTTTTTGTAAAGCAATATCTAAGGGGTTTTGAATTTTCATTAAATCTTTTCTTTTTACATGTGTATAAATCATTGTGGTTTCTGGTTTTGAATGCCCTAAAAGCAATTGAATATATCTAATATCTACACCATTTTCTAATAAATGAGTGGCATAACTGTGCCTTAATGTATGAGGGGTTACATTTTTTTGAATGTTTGCTCTTCTGCAACTGTTTTTTAAAAATTTCCGAACGCTCTCTGCACTATATTTTCCACCTTTTTGCCCTTCTACAAAAAAACTTTTGGGTTTGTAAGAATAATAATAATTGGAGAGTAAAGGAATAAAACTATCGGCTAAAGAAACATACCTGTCTTTTCTTCCTTTTCCATTTTTAACAATAAGTTGTTTTCTATCAATATGAAAATCTACCAACTTTAAATTAATTAATTCGCTTATTCTTAAGCCACAAGAATAAATCAATGCTAAAATAGCTCTGTGTTTTAAGTTAAGTGTACATTGAATAATTCTTAAAACTTCTTCTTGAGACAAAACACTTGGTAGTTTTCTCGACTTTTTCGGTCTTTCTAATTCTAAATCATTAATTTGTGTATGTTTATAAAAAACAACAAAAATCTTTAAGGCACTTATAAACTGTCTTTGTGAACTGATAGAGTAATTTCGTTCTATAAATACTTTCTCTATAAAAAGTTCAACATTTCTGTTATTTAATTCTTTTAGAGGTGTTTTCGTATTAAAACTAATAAAATCTGCAACAAAAAAAGTATAGGTTTGTATGGTGCTTTTGCTGTAGCGTTTTCCTTTTAAATAAAGGAAAAAGTTATTCATTAATTTCTTCTCAGCATCAGTTAAATTTCGTTTAAACAATTCTTTTTTAGGTAACCTACTTTTATTTACATAGGCAGAACCTTTAAGAGTTTTTAGAATTAAAACTACATTCTCTTTATGATAGGGTAAATACCAAGTTTTTAATGTGGCACTCCATTTTAATTTAAGAGGATTAATTAAATTAATTAAAGTCTCGTTATAGGTAAAGCGAACAAGAAGTTGTTCATTTTTCCTGTGCATTTTCACTTCTAAGTAAACTGTTGGGAGTTTTTTCATTCTTTTTAAATAGCACTTCTAATTTAACTAAAAAAACAATAATAAACTAATAAATATGAGATATAATTTTTGAAATTTTTCTCAATACTTAAATTTTATTTTTATAGCCAATACCACAAAAGGCATCATTATTATTTTGACACAACACCTATTTTTAGTTAATAAATGTTAACAAACCGTAAAAAATGTTAATAGTGTATTAAATGAGCAATTAAAGTGAAACATTTTTTAAAACGGGTCGTCTATTAATCGTAACATTTAACTTAATACACTTATTATGAAAAATTTAAAAGTTTTTATCGCCATCATCACTATGAGTTTAGCAACAGCATTTTCTGCAACTGCTAATGAAAAAGAACCCTCTAAAATCAGCAAAACATTAAGAACTGAATTAGTTGCTATGTTAGGAGACAAAATGAATTTAGAAGTAAGCACAACCGATACTTCAAAGATTTCATTCATGATCAATAACAAAAATGAAGTTGTAGTTATTTCTGTAGCAACTAAAGTAGATGGATTCCAATCTTTAGTAAAAAGTAAATTGAATTATAAAAAAATAAATGTAAAAGGTATAAAAAAAGGTGAAGTTTATATTTTACCAGTTACCTTAAAAACCACTTAAAAAATATTGTTTGGTTAGTTAGTTAAAGTCCAACATCAGTTTTAAACTGATTTGGGCTTTTTCGTTTCTACTCTTTACAATTCTCTCAAATATAAAAACACTACTAAAAGTAAATGTTTTGAGCCAATCTAAAAGTATTGGAGTGGGCTTCAACTATAATTTTAATGTCTTTTGAGTAGCCTCCTCCCATAGAACACATTACTGGAATTTTCTCATCAAAGCAAGTTTGTAAAATAAAACGATCTCGTTCTTTACAACCTTCTAAAGTTAAAGAGAGTTTACCCAATTTATCAGTGGCTATAACATCAACACCACATAAATAATAAATAAAATCTGGTTTTTCTTGATGAATTAGTTGAGGTACTATTTCTTTTAAGGTTGATAAATATTCCTGATCTTTAGTTTCATTTTCTAAGGCGATATCTAAATCTGATCTCTCTTTTACAAAAGGATAATTACTTTTTCCGTGCATAGAAAACGTAAAAACTGAACTGTCGTTCTGAAAAATTTCTGCAGTTCCGTTGCCTTGATGTACATCTAAATCAATAATTAAAACTTTGTCAACTAAACCCTTATTTTGCAAATATTTTGCACCAATAGCTTGGTCATTTAACATGCAAAAGGCTTCACCTTTATTTGAAAATGCATGATGTGTGCCACCAGCAATGTTCATGGCAATTCCGTTTTCTAAGGCATATTCAGATGCTTTTATTGTGCCATCTGCAATAACCATTTCTCTTTCTATTAAAACTTCAGATAACGGAAAACCAATTCTACGTGCCTCTTTTTGAGAAAGTGTGATATTTAATAAGTTAAAAAAATATTCAGGCTCATGAACCGTAAAAAAATGCTTGTTGTTTGGTATTTCTGGTTCAAAGAAATTTTCTGGCTTGCACGTTCCTTCATACAACAATTGTTCTGGCAACAGATTGTATTTTTCCATAGGAAAACGATGTCCTTCTTTTAAAGGATGGTTATATATAGGATGATGAGCAATTTTAAGCATCATCAAATTTACGCATTCCCAAAATTATTGTCAAAACTTTATCAAAGCAATAAAGACTTTTTTTAATTCGTATGGCTAAAGTGCAATCTGTTAATTAACAATAAAATTGCTTTTTAGCTAATTGGTTGTCCGTTTTTTATAGCTCTTTCAGGCTCAACAAAAGCCAATTTACCATCAGGAGTGTCCGTCATTAAAATCATTCCTTGGCTTTCTACTCCTCTAATTTTTCTAGGCGCTAAATTTACCAAAACAGAAACTTGCTGCCCGATAATTTCATCTGGAGAAAAACTCTCTGCAATACCAGAAACTATAGTTCTTGTATCTATACCAACATCAACCTTAAGTTTCAGTAATTTTTTGGTTTTAGCAACTTTTTCTGCTGCTAAAATAGTTCCAATTCTGATGTCTAATTTTGTAAAATCATCAAATTCTATGATTTCTTTTTGGGGTTCTACAACTTTGTTTTCTTGCTCATTTGCAATTTTTGTGGCTTGTAATTTTTCAATTTGAGCATCAATAGTTTTGTCTTCAATTTTAGAGAATAGTAATTCCGCTTTATTTATTTGATGATTTTCTGCTAGTAAAACATTTTGTTCTGTAACATTATTCCAGGTTAAAGCCTCATCAATATTTAAAATTCCTTTTAATTTTTTTGATGTAAAAGGTAAAAATGGTTCAGCAACCACGGCTAAAGCAGCAGCAATTTGCAAAGCAACATACATAATTGTTTTGGTACGTTCAGCATCTACTTTTATAACCTTCCAAGGTTCTTCATCAGCCAAGTATTTATTACCCAATCGTGCTAAATTCATCAATTCTTGGCTAGCTTCTCTAAATCGGTATCTTTCTATAGATTTACCAATAACATTCGGAAACTCTTTTACAGCAGCCAAAACATCTTCATCAACTTCTAAAAAATCACCTGCAAGTGGCACTTGTCCTTCATAATATTTGTTGGTTAATACAACAACTCGATTAATAAAATTCCCAAAAATGGCAACCAACTCACTGTTGTTTTTAGTTTGAAAATCTTTCCAAGTAAAATCGTTGTCTTTACTTTCTGGGGCATTAGCGGTTAAGGTATAACGCAAAACATCTTGCTGATTTGGAAATTCTTCTAAATATTCGTGCAACCAAACCGCCCAGTTTTTTGAAGTTGATAATTTATTTCCTTCTAAATTTAAAAATTCATTAGCAGGTACATTTTCTGGTAAAATATAGTCGCCATGAGCTTTTAACATGCTCGGAAAAATAATACAGTGAAAAACAATATTGTCTTTTCCTATAAAATGAACCAATTTGGTATCGTCTTTTTTCCAATAATCTTCCCAGTTTTTTCCTGTTCTAGAAGCCCATTCTTTGGTAGATGAAATGTAACCAATAGGTGCATCAAACCAAACATATAACACCTTTCCTTCTGCGCCATCTACAGGTACAGGAATACCCCAATCTAAATCGCGAGTTACTGCCCTTGGTCTTAAACCATCTTCCACCCAACTTTTAACTTGGCCATAAACATTGGGTTTCCAATCTTTTTTATGTCCTTCTAAAATCCATTCTCTTAAAAAAGCTTCGTGCTTATCTAAAGGTAAAAACCAGTGTTTGGTTTCTTTTATTGTAGGCACATTGCCTGTAATTGCAGATTTTGGATTAATTAAATCTGTTGCATTGTGGGTAGTACCGCAGTTTTCACATTGGTCTCCATAACTTTCTTCAAAGCCACATTTAGGGCAAGTACCTACAACAAATCTGTCTGCTAAAAACTGATTGGCTTCAGCATCGTACAACTGCGCTGTTACTTCCTCTACAAATTCACCATCATTATGCATTTTAGTGAAAAATTCTGAGGCTGTGTTGTGATGAATCTCAGATGAGGTTCTTGAATAATTATCAAAAGAAATTCCAAAATCAGCAAAAGAATTCTTAATAATGGTATGATACTTATCAATAATATCTTGTGGGGTAACTCCTTCTTTTTTAGCTCTCATTGGTATGGCAACACCATGCTCATCAGAGCCACAGATGTACGCTACATCTTTGCCAATACCTCGCAAATAGCGCGCATAAATATCTGCAGGCACATAAACACCCGCTAAATGACCAATATGAATTGGCCCATTTGTATAAGGTAAAGCTGCTGTAATTGTATATCTTTTTGGAGTACTCATGCTGTTATTTTGAATTTTATGCGCTAATTTTAAAAATGCAAAAGTACAAAAAAGCAATTTTTAAAACCGACAGAAAATAGATACATTTACAATGGATAGATATTTAAATTTATCGCTTTAAGAAACAGCACTTATTTTGAATAAAATACTCTTATTATTATCATTTTTAATAATGATTTGTACAACTACAGTTGCACAGAAAAAATTAGTAACACCTCCTTATTTAAAAAAGGGAGATACCATTATAATTTTAGCGCCTGCAGGTATTTTAAAACCAAACCGAAAACCAATTGTTTTAGAGGCTAAAAAATTAGCAGAAAGTTGGGGGCTTAAAGTAATTTTGGGTAAAAATATGTTTAAGAATGGCAATCATTTTGCAGGTACTGATAGTGAGCGTTGTGCTGATTTTCAGAAAGCATTAAACAATCCGAATATCAAAGCTATTTGGGCTGCAAGAGGAGGCTATGGTTCTGTAAGAATTTTAGATAAATTAAATTTTACCAAGTTTCAACAAAACCCAAAGTGGATTGTTGGCTATTCAGATATTACTGCATTTCATAACCATATCCATAATTTAGGTGTAGAAACTTTACACGCAATGATGGCAACTAGTTTAGAGGAAAAACCAGAAGATATTGTTGAAACTATTGCAAGTTTTAAAAAAGCTCTTTTTGGAGAAACATTAAATTATACAATAGCAGCTGCCATGCAAAATAGAACTTTTAATACAAAAGCAATTAACGGCCAGTTGGTTGGAGGTAATTTGGCTATTTTGTCATCTATGTTGGGTTCAGAAAGTCAGTTAAATACAGCAAATAAAATTTTATTTATAGAGGAAATTGGGGAGTATAAATACGCAATAGATAGGATGTTGCAGAGTTTAAAACGTGCCAATTATTTTACCAAAGTAAATGCGGTTGTTATTGGTAATATGAGTCTTATCAAAAAAAATTCTACAAAGTGGGGGAGTACTATAAAACAACTTATATTGGCAGCAATTCCAGCAGATATTCCAGTTATTTTTAATTTTCCTGCTGGTCATGAACCAGATAACAGGGCTTTAATATTTGGGAGAAATATCACCATAAAAACGGATGTAAAAAATACAATAGCATTCAGCTTTTAACTTTCTCTACAAATTCTTTTTGAATTTTATATTTTTTGCTCTTGCATAGTTCAATAGAATGTCTGTGATTTTATTCAAATTATCTCTATTGGCCTTAAAGAAAAGATTGCCGTTAACAAAAAAATCAGCATTGTTATACAGTGCAACATCTTTCCATTTTTTATCATTTGAAAACATGAAATTTAATTTACCTTCATCTGAGCGTTTCAAATTAAAAGACAAATCCAATTCTTTATTATAGTAACTCCCAATAAAATCCTTGATGTTTGATGATGAAATGGGCAAGGCTCTACTTCTTTTGTATTTCATTGTTTTTCCAGAATCATAATATTCAACCATTTCGTCATCGTAGAACACAATTTTTAATGTTGGATTATTTGCAAATCTGAATTTATTTACACCTTCAGAAATCATTTCTAGATTAAAGTAATCTCCTTCTTTCCAATAAGTTTTACCGTTTTCTTTTTCAATTCGGACTAATTTTTCATCATTAGGATAATTGTACTGGCCTACAATGCTTGCTTTACGATAGTTGTCTTTATAATAGCGCGTATTATATGTTGGGGTTCTGTTCTGTTTTTTAAGCAAAAGAATCGCAATTTCGTCAGCTAATAAATCACTTCTTAAATTTCCATTATTACTCATAACAAAAATCGCTATTTTTTCTTTTGGGAAACGAAGACATTGTGCATGATAAGCATTTGTAACTCCATCATGATGCACTGCTTTTCTGCCTAATCTATCATTTAATTTTAAACCAAAACCATAGGATTTTATTTCACTGTTTGGTATTGGTAATTGGCTTTTCATTAAAAGAGTATCTTTATTTTGTTTTGCATTTTGTAAGGCTTTTTCAAATAGTAATTGATCTTCTAGAGTAGTGTATAAAAAACCTTCTCCTGCTGTTTTTGTAATTGAAATTGAGTGAAAAAGTTCTCCGTAGCCCCAATCTGAATATGGTGCTGCTCTGTTAGGAATTACTTGCATGTAAAACTTTATAAATGAAGTAGAATTCATTCCTAATTGCATAAAAAAATCATCTGAATACTCTGTAAATTTTTTATCCGTTACTTTTTCAATAAGTTTTGCAAGTATATTATAATTGGAATTGCTATACGAATAATGCTTTCCTGGCGAGAAACCTAGATTTTCTTGTTTTTCTAGTAATTCAATAACATCATTATTATTTAAACCAACTTGTTTCCACCAAATTCTATTTTGTAGCCCCATCAATTCTACATAATCTCGTATTCCGCTTGTATGATTTATTAAATGTCTAATCTTTATTTCTTCTTTTACCTCTGGATAAAAATTAGGCAGGTACTTTCTAAAATCATCCTCAAGGTTTAATTTCTTTTCTAAAGCCAATTTTAAAACCATTAAAGCTGTAAATTGTTTTGCTGTTGAAGCAATATTAGATCTTGTTTTTGAGCCTATTTTTACCTGATGTTCAACATTAGCAAGACCCTTATATTTCTCATATATAATTTCACCGTCTTTTACAATACCAATCATTAAACCCGGTTCATTTTCGCTAACTTTTGAGTTTACTATAGAATCAATTTTTATTAGTTGTACTTCTTGACTTTTTGAGATAGATGAAATAAGAAGTAAGATTAATAGGATGCAATTTTTCATTTTGATAATATTTTCGAGGTAAAAATCTAAATAAAAACAGTTTGAATCGCTTCAAATCTTGATTTGAGACTTAATATTTATTTGTAATTAAGTAAATACTGTTTAGGAGTTAAATTTGTGTGTTTTTTAAAAGCCCTGTTAAATGTAGCTTTACTGTTAAATCCACAATCAAAAGCTATTCCTAGAAGCGTTGATTTTTTGTGTTCTCCTTGCTGCAATTTCTCTTTTATCGCGGCAATTCTAAATTGATTTATAAAATCATTAAAATTCATTTGAAACCCAATATTTATACAACTGGAAACTGTTTTGGTATTGGTCTCTAATTGTTTTGAAACATCTAAAAGTGTTAACTTCGGGTTTTTATAGACTTTTTGCTCTTCCACTAAGTGAAGTATTTTCTTTTTCCAAAACTCAATTTCTTTTTGATTGATGTCTTCTTGTTTTGAATTTTTATTGATTTCTGATTCAGAAAAAATAGGAATATTTTGCAAATTTATATCAGTTAAAAATGACATCTTTACTGCATTTGCATATCCATTTATAGAGATATATAAAACAATAATTGAGAATGAGACATAATACCAAAATTGTTCGCCAAATTCACCCCATTGAGGGTTTGTAAAAAAGAAAATAAATCTGAAGACAATAATGCATAGAAAGGCAATTAAAAAATTTGGCACCCATCTAAATAAAATGGTATCAGCAAAACTTACTTTACTAAAAACTAATTTTTTGTAATTTGTATACAGTTTTAAACTTAAAATTAAATAGATTGTCATTGAAATTATACCTGCTATTTGATACCAATTTTCTAAATCTTTATCTCTATTATTTGCATAAAAATAGAATTCATCTAAAATAAGTTTATCACTAATAAAAACAATAAGACTGTAAATAAAATAAAGTAGGGCAGGTATAAAATGTAAGCTTTCTTTTTTTGAAATTTTGAAAGAACTGTATAGTAAGCTTTTTATGTAAAAGTAAATTACAGGTCCTATGAACAACACCTGCATAAATGGTATAAAAAATAAAATTTCACGAGTCATTTTCTTGGCATACCAATTGGCATAGCCTAACATATATGGCGTAATATACATTGCAGATAAAAACAGCAATAGACTCAACCATAAACTCGCTTTGTTTTTATTAAAATTTTCTTTTTTTAAAAGTACAATTGAAAATAGAATACTGTGGAAAAAGAATATTAAAAGGATGGTGCTTTTTTGGTTGAAACTGAAAGGAAAATTCATGAGAGAAAAGTAATCAATAATTTGTAATTTCACAAAATGGCACAACATAATGAACTTGGTAAAAAAGGAGAACAATTGGCCATTGACTTTCTATTGCATAAAGGATATACAATTTTAGAAAAAAATTATCGATATCTAAAAGCGGAAGTAGATATTATTGTGCAAAAAGAGCAAGTTTTGGCAGCTGTTGAGGTAAAAACCAGAAGTACAGCCTATTTTGGTAATCCAGAGGAGTTCGTGAATCCCAAAAAAATAAAATTACTTATTTCTGCAATGGATCATTATGTGGTGGAGCATAATTTAGATGTAGAGGTGCGTTTTGATATTATTGCAATTATTCATCAAAATAAACACACCAAAATAGAGCACTTAAAAGACGCTTTTTTATATTTTTAAGGGCGTAAGGGCTACAGCTATCAATAAAAAGAAATAATATCATTCTCTCTTATATTATTTTTCTAAAGGTTTTTAGGTTGATAGCACTATTCTATTTTTAGCAAAAAAATGGACTTCCTAAATAATTGGTTTGGTTAAATTTTATTACACAGCAATACTATTATTCATAACATTACCGTGCAATAATTAGACATTTTGTCTAGATTTTACTTTATTTCAAAAAATTTAATGAGGTCTAATTTTTTAGAATTTTAGTCATTACACTATTATTTTCTGTATAAATTTTTAGTAAATACATACCATGGGATAAGTCATTGATGTTTATTTTATCTAAATTTTTAGAAAATGATTTTAGTTTTTTACCCACCACGTTATAAATTTCAATTTTTGTCAATTTATAACTTGTTGAAACTACATATAGCAAATCTTCTGTAGGATTAGGGAATATTTTGAACTGCGATAATAGATTTTCTTTAGTGCTTAAAGTAGCCGTTTGTTGTACATCATCAAAATAAAATGTAGATGTATTAGAACCATCACCAACATTGCCAATATCAAACATAAATACCAACTTATTATAATTGCTTGCGCCTAATTGAGAAAAATCCCAATAAAGGGTTTCCCAAGCTCCGGTGGTTTTAGTTGTGGTTTCTAAACCAAAGGTACTACTACCAGATTGTTGCTCTAGTTTTATTTGAACTGAAGTGCCAATTGGTGCTTCTGTCCACACATTTAAACTAATGTATTTATTATTTGTAAAATCTAAATTATTATTTAAGTTAATGTATGCACCAGCCCAAGATTGCCCGCCATCTCTAACAATTTTAGCCATGTTTGAGGTGCTATTTCCATTGCTTTGAGGAGTAGTTATGGGTTCTACTGTTGCTGTAGCCCCATCAAAATTATTAAAGTCTGCTGTGGTTGGAAAGGTTTCAAAATCGAATGGCAAATCTAAGATTTGTGGAACGGCGCAAGCAGAACCACTAAAAGTAAATTCCATTCTACCAATATTAAATTCACCTTGGTCTACCATCATTCTTAAAATATGAATTCCTTGAGTCAAATTCATATTAACGGTTTTGGTAGTCCAGTTGTTCCAGCCACCAGTGGCAGAAAAGCCGATGTTTTCGCTTACTTTTTGGCCGTTAATCTCAAAATAAATAGGGCCACCACCATTTGAGTTTCCAGAAGCATATCTCATATCTACGGCATAACATCCTGTATTTTGCACATCTATGGTATACTCTAACCACTCCCCAGCAGAAATCCAACCCACAGTATTTCCTTCATTAGTAACTGTTAAGGCATCTACATATTCATTGGTTCTAAAGTCACCTTCATTTACTACTGAAGCGTCAAAATATGTAATATTTTGCCCAACACCACCTTCAAAATAATCATAATGTGCAGCTTCTATAGTTCCAGGGATGGCATGGTTTATATCATTATATGGTTTTTGCGCACCAACCTGAATTGTAATTATGTTAGAATATACATAATCTGTACCCTTAAATACTTTGGCGTATAAATTATGAATACCATAATCTAAGTTTACAGTGCTAAACGTGTAAGGCGCTGTTTGTATTTCTTCTAGTAAATTATCTTCATTATAAAAGGCAACTTTGGTAATGCCATTTCCAGAAACTATGGCAGTTAAATTAACAAGTTCATCTTTATTAATCTCAGTTTTATCTGCAGCTAAAATTGCACTTATGTTGGCATCTCTACTTGTTATCATTTGGTTTGCGGGTACTTGTAATTCATAACCGTCTGAAAAAGTAACTGTTTTGGGGGTATCAGCGTAATTGTGAGCTACATACGTTTTGGTGCCGTTGTTATTAAAAACAGCAGCTATAGGGTAATTTGCGGTTACACTAGCTTCTAATGTTCCTAAAGATTTCATGGTATGCAACCAATGATAAGTTTGGGCATCAGAAATTCCAAATTTTAGAGTTCTATCCGTATTTTGGTCATATAAATCAAGTGCTTCTTCTGGGTCTAAAAATGACAAATATTTCCAAATAGTATCGTGCCACAAATTAGGATTGTTGTCATTCGGATTTAAAATTTGTGTATGTTGTTTTAACTCGTTCCAAATGGTTTGAATATAGTCTTTATTTTGTCCTAAATATAAAGAGCCACCGTGCATAGGATATAACTCTATACCGTAAGAAGCAGCAATATCTGAAGTCCAAAAAGTACCATTATCATAAGAGTTACCCCAAACACGAGATACCAAACTGTACTGTTGGTTGGCTTGAAAATTTCTGTTGCTCATATCAAACCAGTATTCTTCAATAGCGGTTTGTTCTGTAGTATAAATATAAATTCCTAAATCTCTAATTTCATCGTTTTCTGTAATGGTTCCCCAATGAATTAATGAAGAGGCAAACTGCATGCTTTCTGAAGTAGATTCTTGGTCATTTCCTTGTGGAAAACTTGCAAAACCATTGGCCCAACTATGCCCTGCATAAGGACTAAAATTTCTTAAAAATGGAAATTGATCATCATTTCTGTCTGGTGATGCTGCATCTCTTATTAATAGATTAATCATTGCTCCGTATTCATTAGCCCAACCCGGTTCAAACTGTTCTAAAAATGCGGCAGCGTGTATAAAATATCCCCAATGAAAGTGATGATCATTAACATTACTATCTTGCCCATGACCCGCAGGGTAACCTAATAAAGTAGACCATGAATTGTTATAATAAAACAAGAAAGCAACTTCTCCACTTTGGTAGGTTAACCAATCTTCTAAACGTTCTTTTACAGTGGCAATCATCTTGTCTCTTGCTACACTATTTCCTCTTTGATCTGCAATTCTTGCAGTTTGAATTAAACGATTCATAACTTGCCCTTCATTGTAGGAATCCGTCCAAGTTGCCAAACCATCATTTTCAATAGAACTTATTTTTTTATAAAGTTCTTGTGGCTTAAAACTACTACTATTGTGCCCTAAATTAGGCATTGTTGGCAGAATGCCTTTAAAAGTGTTTTCTACAATAAATGAGTTTGCTTCTAATGTTTTAATAGTACCACGAACACCTTGGTAATCATAACCAGTTGGTGTTGCAGAACTTGGAGCTAGGTTTGCCCATTGATGAGGTAATAAACCTAATAATACATTAGAGTTATTGCCTTCTTTTATAGCTGTAGTAACTGTAAATGTTGTAGTAACTTTAGAGGTGCTTTCATTAAAAACCCAATCTGTTACTGTGTTTTCTGGGAAAACATAAGCATATTTTTTATATTCATTGGCTACAGTACTTATGTTTATGCCACTTTGAGGTAACATTGCTATAGACCAATAATTTTTATCGTTTAGGGTTGATGAATACACAGTTCCAGATTTAGACCAAGTACTACCTGTTGGAGCATAAATCACAAAATCACCACCATTTGCTGCGTTTTCAACGGTAATCATTTCATTAGAAATAGATACATTACCACTTTTTATATTTAGTTGTAAGTTAGATGAAGCATCTTTTGTAAAGTAAACAAAAGGCATTCCAATTCCTGTAGTTGCCTCGAGTTGATGTGTGCCGTCATTCCAATTCATGGTTACTGTCCAATCTGAAAAATCTGAAACAGTAGTTTTGTCTGTTGATAAGCCTTCTAAACCAATTTCTATTGGAGAAGAATCACCTATAGGGCCCCAAGGAATATAAGTAACAGTTAAACCTGTGTTTGTTGTTTTTAAGGTCATTGGATAATTAAATAAATTATCAGCATGATTTTCTTTAACCAATTTAGACCACCAATCGTTTGTAGGTATTGGTTTATTTGCTGCATTGCCAGAGACTTGTGGTTCTCCAGAAGGAAAGTTATTTCTACCAGCACTATCAGAACCTGGAAAAGTAGTAGTATAGCTTCCGTTACCCACAGCAACTTGTGCTATACCATTTGAAATTAAAAATAGAAAAAATACGGTTTGAAAGATTGTTTTTATATTCACATAATTAGTTTTAAGGAGCTGCAAATTATAAAATTGTTTGGTTTGGTAACGCTGTTTTTCCCATACAAAAACACAACATTCGCTACAATATTCAATTTTTAACAAAAAATAGAGGTATCTAAAAACTAAAGTAGTCATTATTATAAATTTTTACTTAAAAAGGAAATGTCATATAACTCCTCATTTAAACCGAGAAGTATAAAAAAGTTTGTGAATCTCAAAAAAAACTACCATTGCCTTTTGTTGTATGTCTTTCTTATACCGATTCTTTTACTTCATTTTTAGTAATAATAGGTTTACCATTTAATGCCTGAATTAATGCTGATGTTGCAAGTAGGCCATAAAGTACCGCAATAAGTATTGTTGCCTTTGTATTTTTAAAAACATAGAACGAGAGTAATGGCAGTATCTGTAAAGCGTGCATGCCTATAAAATGTGAAACTCTTAAATCGCCAACAGTTTTACTCCATCCTATAATCCACCAATCGGAATTATCATTGATTGCACCAACACTATGACTCATCTGAGCACTCATTAAAGCTCCTTCAAATGAAAAAACAACAAAAATTAAGATGCCTAAACGAATGGCCCAAACGTAATGACTTGCTAAATTTGGAAAAGGCTGTGTAAAAAAAAGAAATCCGATGTAAGCAGTGTAAAGTGTAACGATTACGGCT
>ENA-OSET01003598-OSET01003598.1-sediment-metagenome-genome-assembly--contig:-NODE-3598-length-14138-cov-2.087547_pt1 | contig 14138 bp, 13 predicted proteins | sample MGYA00237882_ERZ534229 | MGnify/ENA primary metagenome ERZ534229 (study PRJEB26408, sample SAMN06266212) | sediment metagenome | isolation source: Hudson Canyon methane seep mesocosm | place...
TGAAGAACAAAAGAGAAAATACTTGCCAAAACTCTCTTCTGGTGAATGGTTTGGTGCATATTGTCTGACTGAACCTAATGCTGGAAGTGATGCTAACTCAGGGAAAACAACTGCAGAACTAACACCTGATAAAAAGTATTATAAAATTAATGGGCAAAAAATGTGGATCTCAAATGCAGGTTTTGCAAAATTGTTTATCGTCTTTGCAAGAATAGAAAATGATAAAAATATAACTGCATTTATTGTTGAAAAAGAGGAAAATAATGGAATGGTTTTAGGAGAAGAAGAAAAAAAACTTGGAATAAGGGCCTCTTCTACTAGACAAGTTTTTTTTAATGATACAACTATACCTGCTGAAAATATGTTAGGTAAAAGAGGAGAAGGATTCAAAATAGCTATGAATTCTTTAAATGTAGGAAGAATCAAACTGGGAGCTGCATGCCTTGATTCACAAAGAAGATGTGTTACAATATCTGTTCAGTATGCAAATAATAGAAAACAATTTAATACCAAAATATCGGATTTTGGTGCAATTAAATATAAGATTGCTGAAATGGCAACGAATGCATACATTAATGAATCTGCTTGTTATAGAGCTGCAAAAGATATAGAAGATCGAATAGAAAGTTTAATTGCAAATAGTTATTCAGAACAAGAAGCTGAATTAAAAGCATTAGAAGAATTTGCTATTGAGTGTTCAATAATTAAAGTAACAACATCTGAAGATATGCAGATATGTTCTGATGAAGGAATTCAAATATTTGGAGGAATGGGGTTCTCTGAAGAGACTCCAATGGAGGCTGCATGGAGAGACGCAAGAATAACAAGAATTTATGAGGGGACTAATGAGATTAATAGAATGGTCTGTATTGGAATGCTTCTTAAAAAAGCAATGAAAAAAAATATTGACCTTTTAAGTCCTATTAAAGGAGTATTTAAAGAAATTATTGGTATACCATCATTTTCATTTAAATCAAAAGATTATTCAATTCTATTTACCGAAGAAAAAATATTATTAAAAAATCTAAAAAAAGTGTTTTTGATGATTAATGGATTTGCTGTTGAAAAATTTGGTAAAGATTTAGACAAACATCAACAAACAATTCTAGCATTAGCAGATATATTGATGGAAATATATATGGCTGAATCAGCTTTATTAAGAACCGAAAAAAATGCTATTAAATTTGGAGAGAAAGAGTTAAAAATTCAAATAGATATGTCTAAATTATATTTATATAATTCAGTAGATATAGTATCAAAAGCTTGCAGACAAATTATAGTATCTATTTCTAAAGGAAGTAAACAAAAAATGCTTTTAAAAGGTTTAAATAAATTTACTAAATATAAAAACTACCCAGATATAATTGGAATAAGAAATAATATTGCAGAAAAAGTTAAAAATGAAAACAAATACTGTTTTTAATAAATAAAACAATATCCTATGTCCATTGTCTTTTAGCATTTAATTCTTGCTGAATTTTTAATTCTTGCTCTGATAGAACTTTTAAAAAGGATGGATGCTGTTCTATAGCAAACTCTATTTTTTTAACTATCTCTTCAATAGATTCATTTTCATAATCAATTTTCAATGGTTTTTTGATCTCGATAGATTGAAGTATATTCTTCTTCTTTATTCTAATTCCCTTTTTATCAAATGATCTTCTAAATCCATCTATAACAACAGGAACAACAACTGGCTTATATTGTTTAATTAAAAATGCTGTTCCTTTTCTTATAGGTTTAAATGGCGTAGTAGTGCCTTGAGGAAAAGTAATAACCCATCCATCATTTAATGCAACTCCTATTTTAGAAACATCACTCATTTTTACTTGTCTATTTACATCTTCCCCATGATTTCTCCAAGTTCTATCAATACTAACAGAGCCAGCATAAGCTAATATCCTTGGGAGAAATCCTGAAGTCATTGTTTCCTTTGCTGCAATAAAATATAAATTCAATTTTGGTTTCCATAAATATCCAACGTTTTTTATTGAGTCAACTCTACCTTTTAAACTTGCATTGAATACATGAAACATTGAAACTACATCTGCAAAGTAGGTTTGATGATTTGAGACAAATAATACATTTTTGTCTGGGAGGTCCTTTATTATTTCAGATCCTTCTATTTTTAACTCATTAAAACCGCGGAATCTTCTATGACTTAAAACTGCTGAAATTCTTATTAGCCATTTCTTAAAAAAAAGTATATGACCAAAAGGATTTCTTTTAATAATACTCATATAAAAAATTTTACCAAAAGTAAAGAAAAAGTTATAAAACAGACTTAATTATATCCTTTACTTCTGACAATATCATTGCTGTAGCTCCCCAAACAAAATATCCATTTAATTTATAAGCTGGAACTAATGTATTTAAGTACCTATTTGATATCTGTGATCCTTTTGTTTTTACAATATTACTATCAATAAATAATTGTTCTAAATCAACATTAATAATTTCTTTTACTTCACTTATATCTTTTATAAACTTAAGCTCATTTTCTGTATAGACCATAAAAGGAGAAATATCATAATTACTTGGTGGGACATATACATTTTGTAATTTTCGAATTAATTGAACTTCATTAATATCAATACCTATTTCTTCATTTGTTTCCCTTAATGCAGTATCAAAAATGTTTTTATCATTTTTTTCATAACTCCCCCCAGGAAAACTAATTTGGTTTGAATGCACTCCATCATATTCATTCCTTAAAATCAGTGTAAAACTTACTCTATTATTATATGGATGAAATAATATTGTAACTCCAGCATTTTTCGAGTTTTTATAATTATTTCTAGTTAACTCTAATAAATCCTTTCTAAAAGGAGGCGCCATTTTTAACTGTGAGACATTGGAATCAATAATTAATTCCTTAATTTTTGGAATAATTTCTATAAATCTATCAATAGTCATTTAAACCTATTTTTCTCTAATTTTTAAAGACCATTCAAAGGTAAATTTAGATACAGTTACATTCTGTTTATTTATTCCTGTTGATGACAGAACTATTGTTTGAGGGGTTTTTAAAGCAATTAGTTTTTCAATTGTATCATCAATTTTATTACCCTGGGTACAATTAAAAATAATTGTACCTGTAGCTTTTTTAAAATAATTTGCTTTGTTTGAAATTAATAACATTGATATATCATATCCGCTTTTTTTAATCTTATCAACCATCATTAAGCCAGTAGTCAACTCTGCTGCCATTCCTTGAGCTGCCCAAAACATTGACTTAAATGGGTTCTTATTAAACCAATTGAGTGTTATTTTAATCTCACATTGGTCAGAATCTAAAGATTTCATTCTAGCTCCACAAAAGTATGCTGCAGGTAATTTTTTTAAAAGAAATAAGTGGTGTCTTAAGAACTTCATTAATTTATTGATGATAGATATTTTTCTGCATCAAGAGCTGCTATACAACCCGTTCCAGCTGCAGTAACTGCTTGCCTGTAAACATGATCTGCAGCATCACCAGAAACAAATACACCTGGAATATTAGTTCTTGAAGTACCAGGTTCATTTATAATATATCCTGTTTCATCCATATTTACATATGGCTTAAAAATTTCAGTATTTGGAGTATGTCCAATTGCCACAAAGAAACCAGTTATAGGAATCGTCTCCTCCTCCCCTGTTTTATTGTTATAAACTAGAACATTTTCAACTACACTATTATCACCTAAAATTTCCTTAGTCTCAGTATTATAAAGGATTTCAATATTATCAGTTTTTTTAACTCTTTCTTGCATTATTTTAGAAGCTCTAAATTCATCTCGCCTAACTAACATCGTAACTTTTTTACATAACTTCGATAAATAATGTGCTTCCTCACATGCAGAATCCCCTGCTCCTGCAATTGCTACTTCTTGACCCTTATAAAAGAAACCGTCACAAACAGCACATGCAGAAACACCTCCACCTAATTCTAAATACTTTTTTTCTGAAGGAAGACCTAAATACTTTGCTGAAGCACCTGTAGCTATAATCACCGTTTCACAAATTAGTTCATCCTGATCATTAACCCACAACTTTAAATCATTATTAAAATCAACTTTTGTAATCCATCCATTTCTTACATCAGTTCCAAAACGTTCAGCCTGTTGTTGTAATTCTATCATCATTTCAGGTCCTGAAATTCCTTTTGGGTAGCCAGGAAAATTCTCAACATCAGTAGTAGTAGTTAATTGTCCGCCAGGCTCTGTTCCTTGATATAATACAGGACTCATATTTGCTCTTGCAGCATAAATTGCTGCAGTATATCCGGCTGGGCCTGATCCAATAATTAAGCATTTTATTTTTTCTTCCATAATAGTAATTCAAATATAATAATAAAAGTGTGTAATTTTCTCTTTGCATTTATATAAAATTGAATAGTAGATGAATATTCTATTTTTTGTAAATTGAACAAAAAATGGAATGAAATATTTTTTTATCATATTTTTATTTTCAATAAATCCTAGTTTATTGTCTACCATAACTTATAGTGATAACTATTCCTATAAAATAATTGTTCCTGAAATAGAGGTTCCCTGGGGATTTGTGTTTCTTGAAGATAATTCTATTTTAATTACTGAACGAAAAGGCGAATTAATTCACTTTATTAATGGAAAAAAAATAAAAATAAAAGGTTTGCCTGAAATTATTGCTAAAAATCAGGGAGGACTTTTAGATATTGAACTTCATCCAGAATATAAAAATAATGGATGGATTTATATATCCTACTCTTCCTCAAACGAAAATAAAAGCGGATCTAATACTTCAATAATGAGGTTTAAAATAGAGAAAAATACGATGATTCAAAAAGAGATTATTTATAAAGCTCTACCAAATAGTAAACGTGATAGACATTATGGAAGCAGAATTGAATTTGATCAAAATAACTTTCTTTATTTCTCAATTGGAGACAGGGGAAATAGAGATGTAAACCCTCAAAATATACAAAGAGATGGTGGAAAAATTTATAGACTATATGATGATGGTCAAATACCTATTGATAATCCTTTTATTACTAATAGGTCAGCAAAAAAGGCAATATATAGCTATGGACATAGAAATCCGCAGGGGATGGCTATAAACCCATTCACTAAAGAATTATGGATTCATGAACATGGACCAAGAGGAGGAGATGAAATCAATATTATAAAAAAAGGAGCAAATTATGGATGGCCTCTTGCCAGTTTTGGAATAAATTATATAGGAACAAAATTTACTAATAAAACTTCAATTCCTGGAATGGAAGACCCCATACACTACTGGGTTCCATCTATCGCTCCTAGTGGTATGGCTTTTATAACATCAGATATTTATCCTAATTCAAAAGGAGATTTATTAATTGGATCACTAATATTCCAATATCTTCATAAATGCAAAATAAAAAACAATAAAATCTATAAAGAAGAAAGAATCTTAGAAGATATTGGAAGGGTGCGATCAATTAGACAAGGGCCTGATGGATATATGTATATTGGTGTTGAGAATATGGGAATAATAAAACTTATTCCAAATTAATAATACATTTGCTAATAACTATAAAAATAGAATTTAGATGTTAACTGTTGGAATAACTGGTGGGACAGGTAGTGGCAAGACAACTATTTCAGAGGAACTAAAAAAAGAATTCGGAGGAAGTGATATTGGCTTTATTTCACAAGACTCATACTATAACGATAATGGCAATTTAAGTTTTGATGAGAAAAATAAAATTAATTTTGATCATCCTGATGCTGTAGATTTTGAGTTAATGATTAATCATCTTAGTCTATTAAAAAACAGGGAAAACATCAATCAACCTATTTATTCATTTATTTATCATAATAGAACTGAAAAAACTAAATTAGTTAAACCAAAAAAGATTATGATTATAGAAGGAATTTTAATTTTAAATAATATAAAATTAAGAGGTCTAATAGATTATAAAGTCTTTGTTGATGCCACTAAAAATTTAAGATTTAAAAGAAGACTAGATAGAGATATCAATCAAAGGGGGAGCATTGCAGAAGAAGTTATTGAATTATTTAATACCAGGCTAAATAAAATGCACAACCTATATGTTGAGCCAATGAAAGAATTTTGTGATATTATAATAGATAATAATAACAAGGTTGATTCATTAGAAATAACTCCTCTAATAGAGGTAATTAAAAGTCATTTGTAAAATGAAATTTAAAATCCCATCTTTATTCAAAAATATATATTTCATTATAATTATGTTATTTATTATCTGGATGCTATTTTTTGATAGTAATTCATGGTTAGTTCATAGAGAATTAAATAAAAAAGTTTATAAACTTGAAACTCAAAAAGATTTTTATAGCGAGGGAATAAAAAAAGACAAAGAAGAGTTGTTAAAAATAAAAACTGACACTGGTCTTGAAGAATATGCTAGAGAGAAATTATTTATGAAGAAAGAAGGTGAAGAAATATTTATAATAGAATTCGATACTATACAAGATTAATATTTGATTATGGCAGAAAAAATTTTAGGTGAATTTATTAAAACTGATTCCAAATTGTGGAATAAGAAATTTAGAGATGACTTAAAAAAACTAGGTCATAGTAATATCCTCTCGTATAATTCCAAAGAGAATATCAAAATAAAGCCATTCTATACAAGTGAAGACTTAAATAACTTAAAAAATACAGATTCTACCTATCCTAATAACTGGAGAATATGTCAAAACATAACTGCAGATAATTCAACAGATGCAAACATAAAGGCTCTTGAATTTATTAAAAAAGGTGCTGATAGTATTAATTTCGTCATTCAAAATGATTCCATCTCTTGTAAAGAATTATTAAAAAATATAGATATAGAAAAAACTGAGTTATTTTTCGAAATTAAATTTCATTCAAACTCATTTTTAAAGTCGTTAAATAATATTATAAAAAGCTCATCAACTTCATTTAATATATCTTATGACCCTATTGGTTCTTTTGCTAAATCAGGCAATTGGGTTTCTTCTATGAATGAAGATTTAAATAAATTGAACAAAAATATTAACATATTAAAAAACTTTAATAATGTAATAATTATTAATTCTGGTTTATATCAAAATTCAGGAGCTAATATCTTTGAAGAAATTGCATTTACTCTTAGCCATGCAAATGAATATTTAAATCATTTTAATGGGAATTGTGCAAATAAAATTGCATTTAATATTTCAATTGGATCAAATTATTTCTTTGAAATTGCAAAATTAAAAGTATTAAGATTACTCTGGGCAACAATAACTAAAGAGTATAATAATGAGATTCACTCTCCTCATATAATAGCAAAACCATCTAAAAGAAATAAGACTATATATGATTACAATAATAACATATTAAGAACTACAACAGAATGCATGTCAGCAATTCTCGGAGGAGCTAATACTATTTCAAATGTTACATATGATAGCATTTTTAATAATAAAAATGAATACTCTGATAAAATAGCTTTAAATCAACTATTGATAATAAAACATGAGACACATATAGATAAAGTAAAAAATGCAGCAGATGGATCATATTACATCAATAGCTTAACAAATACTATAGCTGAAGAATCATTAAAGATATTTAAGGATATAGAGAAAAACGGTGGGTTTATCTCAGCACTAGAGAAAAGTATAATACAAAAGAGGATTGATAACAGTCATAGGATAGAGCAAGAATTATTGAATAAACATAAGGAGAAACTTCTTGGTATAAACATTTTTACTGATATAGATCAAAAAATTAAATCTGAAATCAATAAACCTATTCTCACTAAATCTAATACAAGAAACACTGAAATTAAACCCATTTATGAAATTAGATTAGCTGAAGAAATTGAATTAAGTAGAATTAAAAATGAATAGGAAGAGTCTTGAAAATATTAGTCTAAAAAAGTTAGATTTTTCCAAGTCTTTCGTTAAAAGAAAAAATGAAAAATTTCTTACTTCAGAAAATATAAATCTAAAATCTTATTACTCAAAAGATGATTTAAAAAAACTTGAACAAATAGATTTTGGAGCTGGCATAGAGCCCTTTCTAAGAGGTCCATATTCAACTATGTATGTCACAAAACCATGGACTATAAGACAATATGCTGGGTATTCAACTGCAGAAGAAAGCAATATGTTTTATAAAAGAAATTTAAAATCTGGACAAAAAGGTTTATCAGTAGCGTTTGATTTACCTACACACCGAGGTTATAATTCAGATAATAACAGAGTATATGGTGATGTTGGCAAAGCAGGAGTAGCTATTGATTCTGTAGAAGACATGAAAATACTATTTGATGGAATTCCTCTTGATAAAATGAGTGTTTCAATGACTATGAATGGTGCTGTATTACCTATAATGGCATTCTACATAGTAGCTGCAAATGAACAAGGAGTAAAAATATCTGATCTTAAGGGAACTATTCAAAACGATATATTAAAAGAATATATGGTTAGGAACACATATATATATCCACCAAAAGAATCAATGGAAATAATATCTGATATTTTTAAGTTTACTAGTAAAGAAATGCCAAAATTTAATAGTATTAGTATCTCAGGATATCATATGCAGGAAGCTGGAGCCACAAATGATTTAGAACTTGCTTATACTCTTGCAAATGGTCTAGAATATGTTAGAAATGGAATAGCAGCTGGATTAAAAATTGATGAATTTGCTCCAAGATTATCATTTTTTTGGGGAATTGGCATGAATCATTTTATGGAAATTGCAAAATTAAGAGCAGCTAGAGTATTATGGGCTAAATTAATTAAGACCTTTAATCCAAAATCAAATAAGTCAATGGCATTAAGAGCTCATTGTCAGACAAGTGGATGGAGCTTAACAAGACAAGACCCTTTTAATAACATTACAAGAACTACAATAGAAGCTTGCTCTGCAGTTTTTGGAGGAACACAAAGTCTTCATACAAATTCATTAGATGAAGCGATAGCATTACCTACTGATTTCTCAGCAAAAATTGCAAGAGACACTCAATTATATCTTCAAAATGAAATTAAAATTACTAATACTGTTGATCCATGGGCCGGAAGCTATTATCTAGAATCTATAACAGATGAACTTATTAAAAAATCTTGGGGTCATATTCAAGAAATTGAAAATCTTGGGGGAATGACTAAAGCAATCAAAAAAGGCATACCAAAACTTAGAATTGAACAAGCCGCAACAAAAAAGCAAGCTAAAATTGATTCAAAAGAAAGTATTATTGTTGGAGTAAATAAATTTGAATCAGATGATGAAGATGAAATACATTATCTGGAAGTTGACAATAATAAAGTTAGAAGTCAACAAATAGAGAGAATTAAAAAAATAAAACTAGAGAGAGATAGCTTAAAAGTTAAAAAGGCGTTAGATGAATTAAGAAGTGCTGCAAAAAATAAAAATAAAAATTTATTAGCTTTGGCTATTGATGCAGCAAAAGAACGAGCAACATTAGAAGAAATTAGCCTATCACTTGAAGATGTCTATGGAAGATATAAATCAGAAATAAAAACCTTTACTGGAGTGTATAAATCAAATATTAAAAATGATAAATCATTTAATCATGCTGTTAAACTTGCAAATGATTTTGCTAGTAATGATGGGAGGCGTCCTAGAATATTAGTTGCAAAAATAGGTCAAGACGGTCATGATAGAGGTGCAAAAATAGTAGCTACAGGCTATGCTGATATAGGATTTGATGTTGATATAGGTCCTCTTTTTCAAATACCTGAGGAAGTGGCAAAACAAGCTGTTGAAAATGATGTACACGTTGTAGGAATATCTACACTAGCTGGTGGTCATAAGACATTAGTTCCAAAATTAATTGAGGAGTTAAAAAGTTATGGAAGAGAAGATATTTTAATAATACTTGGAGGAGTAATTCCAAAACAAGATTATAAATCTCTTTTAAAAAATGGAGTTTCTGCAATTTTTGGTCCCGGATCTAAAATTAGTGAAACAGCTATAGAAATTCTTAATTTACTAATTAAGCAACCTTAATATTTTTAATAAATTCTGTTAACAAGTTATATTTTAAATCAAGTCAAATAATTGTACATTTATTCGAAGTTTTTTACAAAAATAGATGGCAAAAATAATTGCAATATCTAATCAAAAAGGAGGGGTTGGAAAAACAACAACAGCTGTTAATTTATCTTCTTGCTTGACTGTATTAGAAAAGAAAGTTTTGCTGATTGATCTTGACCCTCAGGCAAATGCTACTTCTTCATTAGGCATAGAAAATGATAGTATTGAAAATGGTATATATCAATTATTTGAGGAATTATGTTCTGCATCAGATTGTATCATAGAGACTAAAATTGTCAATCTAGATATTATACCTTCTCATATTGACTTAGTTGGTATTGAAATTGAGTCTGTAGATTTGATTGATAGAGAAAATATATTAATGAATGCTATTGATAAAATTAAAAAAGAATATGACTATATTATAATAGACTGCCCTCCTTCTCTAGGATTATTGACTATAAATGCGTTAACAGCTTCTAATTCTGTGATTATTCCAATTCAATGTGAATATTTTGCGTTAGAAGGACTTGGCAAACTTTTGAATACAATAAAGAGTATTCAAAAAATACATAACAAAAATCTATCTATAGAAGGATTGCTTCTTACTATGTATGATTCCAGACTTAATTTATCAAATCAGGTAATAAAAGAAGTTAAATTAAATTTTAATGAGATGGTATTTAAAACTATTATTCATAGAAATGTAAAACTTGGTGAAGCTCCTAGCTATGTAGAAAGTATATTAGATTCCGATGTTAGTAGTACTGGAGCTAATAATTATTTAAATTTGGCAAGAGAATTGATACTAAATAGTTGATAATGGCAAAAGCAACAAAAAAACAAGCATTAGGTAGAGGATTATCATCAATTCTAAATAAAGATTCAAATTCAACTAAATCTTTAAATTTTAATAAAAGAAAATCAATTATTGATAATATAGATATAAATCTAATAACTGTAAATCCGTACCAGTCTAGATCTAATTTCAATGAAGAATCTCTAAAAGAACTTACTACTTCAATTAAAAACATTGGGGTAATACAACCAATAACTGTAAGAAAAATTAAAAAAAATTCTTACCAATTAATTTCAGGTGAAAGAAGATTGAAGGCATGTAGAAATTTAGAGTTAAACAATATTCCAGCATATATAAGAACTGCCAATGATCAAGAGTCTCTAGAAATGGCCTTAATTGAGAATACACACAGACAAGATTTAGATGCAATAGAAATTGCAGTTTCATATAAAAGACTTATTGATGAAATTAATTTAACACAAGAAGAATTAAGTAATAAAATTGGCAAAGACAGAACAACAATAACAAATTATCTAAGACTGTTAAGATTGAGTCCCATAATTCAAAGTGGAATAAAAGATGGTTTCATATCAATGGGACATGGAAGATCTATAATTAATATTGAAAATAAATCAGATCAAATCAAAGTTTATGAAATTATAATTTCAAAAAACCTTTCTGTAAGAAATACTGAAGAACTTGTAAAAAATTATAAAAATGATCAAGTAATAAAGAAGTCAATTGATAAACCAAAATACATTTCAGATGCAATTACCAAATTATCTGAAATATTCAAAACATCGGTAAGAGTAAATGTATCAAGAAATAATCAAGGGAAAATAATTATTCCTTTTAAGTCAGAAGCTGAATTCAAAAAAATTAATAAAAAATTAAATGATTCATAGAAATATTATAATCATATTAATATTATTCTTTTCAACCCAAATTATTTATTGTCAAAATAATAAGAATGATGATGAAAAGAAAACTTTAGGACCTGCAAAAGCAGCATTTTATTCAGCTGTATTGCCCGGTCTAGGTCAAGTATATAATAAAAAATATTGGAAAGTCCCTATAGTTTATGGAGCATTAGCAGCAGGGATATATTATTATAATCATAATAATGATTTATATCATGATTATAGAGATGCCTATAAAAGAAGACTAGCTGGTTTTACTGATGATGAGTTTTATGGAGATGGGTCCGTTCCTGCAATTTCAAATGATGGTTTAATTAGAGCTCAGAAAAGTTTAAAAAGGAACAAAGAATTGTCTATTCTTGTAACAATAGGTATATATGCCTTAAATATTATAGATGCTAATGTTGATGCTCATTTACTTCAATACAATCTTGATGAGAATCTTACCTTAAGTCCAAAATTAAATTATAATGAAATAAATTCAACATCCAATGTTTCATTATCACTAAAATTGAAATTATAAATTATATTATTTTTAACAAGTATTTATTATTAATTACTTTTCAATAACTTAATTTTGAAAAAGTCATTGATATATAATATTATATAATGGAGAATTTGCTATTTTTTTTATTAATTATTCATCTAATTCATGGATTAGGCACCTGGAAGCTATATTCTAAAGCTGGCTATAAATCATGGGAAGCATTTATACCAATTTATAGTATAATTATCTTAATGAAGATAATTAATAGGCCTAAATGGTGGATTTTCTTTTTAATACTTCCAGTGATTAATGTAATAATAATACCTGTAATATGGGTAGAATTATCAAGGAGTTATGGCAAAAATAATTATGTAGATACATTATTGTCAATTTTAACATTAGGATTCTATAACTACTATCTTAACTATTTTGTTAGTGTTGAATATATTAATAATAGAGATACTAATCCAAAAAGCTCAAATGGTGAATGGACTAGTTCATTAATATTCGCAATTGTAGCGGCAACCATAATTCATACATATTTTATCCAACCCTATACTATTCCTACATCATCATTAGAAAAAACTTTACTTGTAGGAGATTTTTTGTTTGTTAGTAAAATTAACTATGGAGCTAGAATTCCTATGACTACAATAGCTGCTCCAATGGTACATGACACACTTCCATTTCTAAAAACAAAATCATATATAAATAAAGAACAAATTCCTGTCATATCTGAGATTCCATATCTAAGATTTCCTGGTTATCAAAAAATAAAGAACAATGATATTGTAGTCTTCAACTGGCCTGTTGATACAATGGTTAATATGTTTTATACTGACAAGAATTATTACAAACCTATAGATAAAAAAACAAATTATGTGAAAAGAGCTGTGGGTATTGCTGGAGATACATTAGAGGTAATAAATGGCTATGTTTATATTAATGGTAATAAGAATAAACTTCCTGATGAAGCTAAACTTCAATTTTCATATTTAGTTCAACCCAAAAGGAATCGATTTAGTAAGAAAGTAATGATTAATAAATATGACATTACTGATGCATTTGGCATCATTAATCGGAAGAACACTTATAAGTTTATGGGTATGAGTGATACTGCATTAAACAAATTTAAATATCATCCTAATGTTGAATGGATAGCTAAAGATACTCTACCAAAGGGCTATAGAGATGCAACTGTTTTTCCTCAAAATAAAAATTATAATTGGAATAATGATTTTTTTGGACCAATTTATATTCCAAAAAAAGGCAAAACAATAGAAATAAATAGCAGTAATATTTCACTATATAAACGTCTAATAGATGTGTATGAAAATAATGATCTATTAGTAAAAGAAGCTAAAATTTATATCAACAATAAAGAAGTATCAGAATATACCTTCAAACAAGATTATTATTGGCTCATGGGAGACAATAGAGGGAATTCTCAAGATTCAAGATCATGGGGATTTGTACCATTTGATCATGTTGTTGGTAAACCAGTTTTTAAATGGTTTAGTTGGGATTCAAATGCTAAAGGATTTGAAAAAATTAGATGGAATAGATTATTTACTTCTATTGCTGGAAAAGGAGGAGCAATTAACTTAATTTTTGGATTTATTACAATTTTATTTATTTTTTGGCTGCTCAGTATTGATTATGACAATCAAAAATGGTGGAGTAAAACAAAAAAATAAATGGATATATTAATTCATCCCCATTATCTGCCTAATATCTCACATTTCTTTTTATTAGTTAATTCAAAAAAGGTAGTTTTTGAAATTAATGATAATTTTCAAAAACAAACTTGCAGAAATAGAACCTATATATATGGGGCCAATGGCAAACTATTGTTATCCGTTCCAGTAATTTATTCCCAAAAAAATAGAAGAATATTTAAAGACATTAAAATCTCATATGATCAGGACTGGCTAAG
>ENA-OSET01003600-OSET01003600.1-sediment-metagenome-genome-assembly--contig:-NODE-3600-length-14133-cov-32.907442_pt1 | contig 14133 bp, 11 predicted proteins | sample MGYA00237882_ERZ534229 | MGnify/ENA primary metagenome ERZ534229 (study PRJEB26408, sample SAMN06266212) | sediment metagenome | isolation source: Hudson Canyon methane seep mesocosm | place...
ATCTGTAGCAGAAGATCATAGTGGTGATGCAACCTTTAATCCATTTGCAGATTTAAAAAGTATGATGAAAAAATAGCAAGATGAAAAAATGTGATTGGGCGCTTTCATCAAAGTCAGAAGAAAAATATCATGATGAAGAATGGGGCGTGCCAATACATAATGATCGATTGTTATTTGAATTTTTAATTCTGGAAGGTGCGCAAGCGGGCTTGAGTTGGTCAACCATCTTAAATAAGAGGGAAGGCTATAGAAAAGCATTTGATGGTTTTGATGCCAAAAAAATAGCGGCTTATGATCAATCGAAAATTCAGCAGTTATTAAACACCTCTGCCATCGTCAGAAATAAGCTTAAGATCAATGCGGCTATAAGCAATGCCAAAGCCTTTTTAGAGATTCAGAAAGAAGGTGGTTTTGATCTGTATATCTGGCAATTTGTAGATGGAAAAACAATTCAAAACTACTGGCAACAGTTTAATCAAATCCCCGTTTCAAGCCCTGAATCAGAACAAATGAGTAAAAGCTTAAAGCAAAAAGGCTTTAAGTTTGTTGGCCCCACTATTTGTTATGCTTATATGCAAGCAGTAGGAATGGTGAATGATCATACCGTTGATTGTTTTAGGCATAGTCAGCTTTCTTAATGTTACAAGCACGGGTTATTTCTTGAGAGGGAAAATAATGGATTTATCTAATCAAAACGAATATAAGGAAAACTATCAGCAACTTATTCAGTCACAACAGACATTGTTGTTATCAACCGTGACAGAACAGGGCAAGCCAGAATCTAGTTATGCGCCTTATGTTAGAGATGAAGCTGGCGTGTTTTATATCTATGTTAGTGAGTTGGCAAGCCATACTAAAAACATGTTGCAAAATCAGCAAGCCAGTATTTTATTTATCCAGCCAGAAAAAGAATGTAAAAATCTGTTTGCGCGTGAACGAGTCATCTTTGATTGTTCAATTAATGAGGTTCAGCGGGAAGATGAATGTTATTATAAGCAAATGCTAATAATGAAAGAGCAGTTGGGCGAAACAGTCGAATTATTACAAAGTTTGCCAGACTTTCATTTACTAGCTTTAACCCCTGTTAATGGAAAATATATTGCTGGTTTTGGCAAAGCGTTTTCTATTGATCAGGATCAGGATAAGGGAGCTGGAAAGAAATAATTATCCGATATTTGGGCAGGATTTTGCTTGTATTCAGTGGGGTAGCAACAGGCGCATAGCAAGCTACGTAACTGTTGCTACCTCGCTGAAGACGGACAAAAAGACCAGCAAGAGTGGATGATTGTTTTTCCACCCCCCTAATGACTCACTACAGTTTTAAAGCTAGCAAGCAATGAATAAAGTATTATTAATTATTACCCTCAATCTGTTTTTATTGGGCTGTACAACGACGGGAGAAGGTTATATGCAACAACAAGAATTATTGGCACAAATCAAGCAGGGCAAGGCGCCTATTATTGTCGATGTACGCTCAACGGGTGAATATGAGTCAGGCCATGTACCCGGTGCAATTCATGTCCCTTTCTGGAGTGCTTTTAGCACGGATAAAATGGATGCTTATAAAAAAGATGATCAAGTGGTCATGTATTGTGCTCATGGACCAAGAGCGGGGCTTGCAAAATTAGCATTCTATTTAGCAGGGTTTAAGAATCTTAGTTATTTGACGGGACATATGACAGCATGGAACAAAGCTGAGTTGCCCTTAGAGTTTCCGCAATAAAATGGTATGGGCAAAGACGTTATACCCCGTGCCCATCAATATACTAGCTGTTAAAGCGCTCTCCTGCTGGAGAGGGTTGGGTGAGGAGGTGTTAAATTAAATGCTTTTCTTTATCCCCTTAAGTCATTTATCCATCAAACCAAAGTTGATGGAGTGCTAGATGCATACAGCGATGTAAGTAAGTAGAGCAATGCAGGAGCAATTGCCGAGAGGAATAGGGAGAGAACGAATTCTTTATATCTCTTCCTGATTAGCCATGAGTCTCCGCCAAGTTTGGATAAAAAAGCGACAACACCTTATATAACGCGTTATTCCCGAGGTCTACCCAGTCAAGCGTGGGCACAAGCTTTATCAGGAATCTATATCTTGATAGTATAGATTCCTGCTAAGGGAATGCAGGAATGACGGAGCATGTAGCTTGTTACTTTTAAAATGGCGGAAGCTCATGGGTAATCAGGTATCTCTTTAACAAGAGAATCCTGAAGAAGAGAATTATTTAAGTTCTCCTCACCCCTCCCTCTCCATCAGGAGAGGGCTTAAGAGAAAAGTAAATTAAAATTCATACTTAATGCTGACATAGCCAAATATTATGATAAAAAAAATACGCTATGGTTTAGTTTTATTACTACTGCTTAGCTCATCCTCAATTTGCGCAGATAATGCCTTAGAAAAGTTTTCTTCCCTTGAACATGCTGGTTTGTTGATGGTTGATAAGTTAGGGCGCCCGGTTTTATCTGATCATGCCAATACCGCCTTTATTCCTGCCTCAACAACCAAACTGGTGACAGCCTGGTTGGCTTTAAAGCATTGGGGAGAGGATTATCACTTTAACACGCAATTTTATCTGGATAAATCTAGCAGTACACTTTGGATAAAAGGCAGTGGTGACCCTTTTTTAGTGTCGGAAGAATTGCAGCTTATTGCAAAAAATCTTAAAAAAACAGGTATACAGCAGATAAAGGCAATTGGGCTTGATAATTCCTTGTTTCAAGAAAATATACGCTTGCCAGGTACGGGCGTTAGTCAAAACCCATACGATGCCGTGCCTTCAGCAATTGCAGCAAACTTTAATACCATTAATCTTAAAAAGATAAAAGGGCACGTCGTGTCGGCAGAAAGCCAGACGCCGCTAACGGCTTATGCTAAAAGTTTCTCAGGTCAATTAAAACGGAATCGCCTACGGATTAACACAGGTCCAGATCCTATTAATGCAGAAAACTATTTTGCTGAATTACTGGCTGCTTTTTTACGCCAGCAAGGCATAAAAGTGGGGGATCAAATCGTACGAGGGCAGGTTGATCAGCAAACACTTGTTTACACTCATGCAAACAGTCAATCTTTAGCTGAAATGATACGCGCGATGATGAAATACTCAACTAACTTTCTGGCGAATCAGCTGATTTTAGTGCTAAGCGCAGAAGTTTATCATCGACCTGCAAATAAGGCGGATGTGCAACGCTATATGCAACAGACACTTAGTCAGCATTTCCATTGGCAAAATTTCACTATGCAAGATGGCGCAGGGCTATCGCGTGAGAATCGTTTGTCCCCAAGCCAGTTAGTTGATTTGTTACATGCATTTAAGGACTGGAAGCATCTATTGCCAGAAGTTGAGCCTAATATCTATGCCAAATCAGGCACCATGAATGGGATTAGTACTCTGGCGGGCTATATTGTGGAGGGTACTCATTGGCAACCCTTTGCTTTAATGATGAATCAGGCAGTCCCTTATAAATTTAGAAACCGCATTGCAGTCGAGTTAGCGAAAAACCAAGCGACAGTAACTCGAAAATAGAGCCATAGTATGGGGGCAGAGGATCACTGCCATTAAGTTAAGGTAATTATTAGCATAGGATACTGCTGAGGTATGAAGCGCATCTTTCGGAATGATGCGCTTCCTGTCGTCAGCACATCCTATGATTCCGCTTAACTTAATGGAGTGGGTCAGAGGATAGCAGGTGCATAAGGAAGTGGGTGTAGTCCAGCAGAAACGGGTGAGGCTCATCAGCTTTACTAATTACATTAATATTTATTTTTCAAAGCTACTTAGGTTGTTCATTGATCATTGTTCTTGGCTTTTTTGTATATTTTGTTAAATATCTGCTATAAAATAATGATAATAAACTCCTGATAAATTCTCTTAAAGTAAGCTTCATTAAGTAAAGGAATACATAATTGGATAAAAGAGCGCTCAGTGAAACAGACATAATCACTAAATACATCATGCCAGCTATACAACAGTCAGGCTGGGATTTGATGACGCAGATTCGCCAAGAGGTTAAGCTGCGGGACGGTAAAGTCATAGTCCGTGGGCAACTTGGTGTCAGAAAAACAGTTAAGTCGGCTGATATTGTCCTCTACCATAAGCCTAATCTTCCTCTCGCTGTAATTGAAGCAAAAGCCAATAAACATGAAGTAGGCAAAGGCATGCAGCAAGGTTTGGATTATGCCCGTTTATTAGAAGTCCCTTTCATCTTCGCCTCAAATGGTGATGGTTTTATCTTTCACGACAAAACCAATCCAGCCATGCTTGAAACACAGATTCAATTATCTGATTTCCCTACACCAGAACAGCTTTGGCAAAAGTATTGTGTATTCCGTGGGTTTACAGAATCTCAGTTACCATTAATAACGCAAAGCTATCATGATGATGGCAGTGGTAAAACGCCACGTTATTATCAATTACAAGCCATTAATAAAACGATAGAAGCAGTATCACAAGGTAAAAACCGCATGCTATTGGTGATGGCGACAGGCACAGGTAAAACTTACACCGCATTCCAAATCATCTGGCGCTTATGGAAGGCTCGACAGAAAAAACGTATTTTATTCTTAGCCGACCGAAACATACTGGTTGATCAAACTCGTATCAATGATTTTCAACCCTTCGGCCAAGCCATGACCAAAGTCACTGGACGAACGGTTGATCCTGCCTACGAAATCCATCTAGCGTTATATCAGGCATTAACAGGGCCAGAAGAAAGCCAAAAAGCTTATAAACAAGTTGATAAAGACTTCTTTGATTTAATTATTATTGATGAGTGCCATCGCGGTAGTGCCTCAGAAGACAGTGCATGGCGTGAGATTCTTGAATATTTTAGCTCAGCAACCCAGGTAGGTTTAACAGCAACTCCTAAAGAAACCGAAGATGTATCAAATATTGATTATTTTGGTGAGCCAGTTTTTACTTACTCATTAAAACAAGGGATTGAAGATGGTTTCTTAGCACCTTATAAAGTCGTAAGGGTTGATATAGATATTGATTTACAAGGCTGGCGACCGACTAAAGGTCAAATTGATAAAAATGGTGAACTGATTGATGATCGTATTTTCAACCAAAAAGATTTTGATCGAACCCTAGTAATAGATGAGCGTACCGAATTGGTAGCGCAAACTATTACCAGTTATTTAAAGCGAACAGATCCGATGGCAAAAACGATTGTTTTCTGTAATGACATCGACCATGCCGAACGCATGCGTCGTGCATTAATTAACTTAAACCCAGAACAAGTTGCTAAAAATGATAAATATGTAATGAAAATTACAGGCGATGATGAAATAGGAAAAGCCCAGCTCGACAATTTCATAAACCCAAAGAAAGACTACCCCGTTATTGCCACCACATCTGAGTTAATGAGTACAGGTGTCGATGCTAAAACCTGTAAACTTATTGTGTTAGATCAAAATATTCAATCTATGACCAAATTTAAACAAATTATTGGTCGTGGTACGCGAATAGATGAAAAATACAACAAACTATGGTTTACCATTTTAGATTTTAAAAAAGCCACCGAGCTTTTTGCCGATGAAGATTTTGATGGGCCGCCTGAAAAAATATTAAATACCAAACCTGAAGTTATCATTGATGAGAATAATAATGACTTTATCACTGAGCTTACAGGGGATGATGAAGAGGCATCGAATGATGAGATACTAAGTGCTAATGAACCAGAGCCTGAATATGACCCAACCAATGAAAATTTTGACTCAGGCGAAATTAATACCGACTGGGGTGAAGATGAAAATCGTTATATTAAATTTCAGGTGACTGGCATTACCGTTAAAAAAATAGCCGAACGCGTTCAATACTATGATACCGACGGAAAATTAGTCACAGAATCATTTAAAGACTACACACGAAATACGATATTAAAACAATATTCATCACTCGATGATTTTATTCAAAAATGGCAAGATGCCGAACGGAAACAAGTTATTATTGATGAATTAGCCGCAGAAGGTGTTATCTGGGAAGCATTGGAAGATGATATAAGCAAAGACCTCGATCCATTCGACCTTATTTGCCATATCGCCTTTGATCAACCCTCATTAACACGTAAAGAACGTGCTAATAACGTTAAAAAACGTAACTACTTTACCAAGTACTCTGAAACGGCTCAAAATGTCTTAAATGCCTTACTTGATGGATATGCCGATGAAGGCGTTAAAGCTATTGAAGGTAAAGATGCATTAAAAGCAAACACCATTGTTCCTTTTGGTAGGCCGCTAGAAATTGCTAAAAAGGTTTTTGGCAGCCCACAAAAATATAATAAAGCGATTAGTGAATTAGAAGCTGAATTATATTCAGATAAAACAGCTTAGCTATAATGACACCATCACAAGCCCGTAACGCTATTAAGCGCAGTTTAAAAGCATTAATTGATCCCAAGCCCAATAAAGCGGCTAAAGAAAAAATATGGCAGTTTTTTGATTATCAATGTGCTTATTGTGCCCGCAAATTAAGCCCTAAAGACCGCAATGCACATATTGACCATGTAATTGCAGAATCGGATGGAGGAAGCAATCAGCTTTGTAACCTCATTTTAACCTGTGCAATATGCAATGGTGATGAAAAACGAGAAATGGATTAGCAACCCTTTTTGCTCCAAAAGTGCCAAGGCGAAACGACAGAATATCATCAGCGTTATAACAAAATAATACAATGGTTTTCAGAACAACCTGGTTCTGTCACCATAACAGATGAACAGCAAGCTCAACTAGACAGTGCCTTTGACCTTATCAATAAGCAATATAGCCATGAAGTTGAGCAACTTAGAAAACAATATAAAAATTAAAGAGAAACCATGTCAGTCAGTTCAGTTATAAAATCCATCCAAGACATTATGCGTAAAGATGCAGGTGTAGATGGTGATGCACAACGCTTGGGTCAAATGTCATGGTTGCTGTTTTTAAAAATATTTGATGCCCAAGAAGAAGAGCTGGAATTTGAGCAAGATGATTACCGCGAACCTCTACCAACGCAATATTTATGGCGCAGCTGGGCGGCTGATAATCAAGGTATAACAGGTGATGAATTGCTTGGGTTTATTAACGATCAGCTGTTTCCAGATTTAAAAAACTTAACCGCACCGATCAGTATGAACCCGCGTGGTTTTGTAGTTAAAGAAGCCTTTAGTGATGCCTTTAACTACATGAAAAATGGCACATTGCTACGCCAAGTCATCAATAAATTGAATGAAATAGACTTTACCGACTCACAAGAGCGGCATCTGTTTGGCGATTTATACGAGCAAATATTAAAAGACTTACAAAGTGCAGGTAATGCAGGCGAGTTTTATACACCAAGAGCGGTAACACGTTTTATGGTTAACCGTATTGATCCAAAACTAGGTGAAAGCCTTATGGACCCTGCTTGTGGTACGGGTGGTTTTTTAGCCTGTTCAGTGGATCATATTAAAGATAATTATGTCAAAAATACCAGCACTGATTTACCAATCCTACAAAAGCAAATTCATGGCGTAGAGAAAAAGCAATTACCACACTTACTTTGCACCACCAATATGCTTTTGCATGGCATCGAAGTCCCCTTACAAATTAAACACGGCAACACCTTAAGCAAACCGCTTTCCAGCTGGGATGATGAGCTTGATATCATCGTCACCAATCCCCCTTTTGGCGGCACCGAAGAAGATGGTATTGAAAAGAACTTTCCTACCGAATACCGTACCCGTGAAACCGCAGATTTATTCTTACAACTGATTATAGAAGTATTAAAAGACGGTGGCCGTGCGGCTGTTGTCTTACCTGATGGCACTTTATTTGGTGAAGGTGTAAAAACCAAAATCAAAAAATTACTCACCGAAGAATGTAATTTACACACCATCGTGCGTTTACCCAATGGCGTGTTTAATCCTTACACAGGTATTAAAACCAATATCTTATTCTTCAGCAAAGGCAAACCGACTGAAAATATCTGGTATTACGAACACCCTTACCCCGATGGCGTAAAAAATTATAATAAAACCAAACCAATGAAGTTTGAAGAATTTCAAACAGAAATTGACTGGTGGGGTGAGGAAGCCGATGGATTTGCCAAGCGAGTAGAAACGGAACAAGCCTGGAAAGTCAGTATTGATGAAGTTATCGAACGTAATTTTAATCTGGATATTAAAAATCCGCATGTCGGTGAAGTGATCACCCATGACCCAGAAGAATTACTCAGTCATTACAGCCAACAACAAGCTGATATTCAGGCTTTGCGTGATGAGTTAAAAGGGATTCTTTCGACTGCATTAGCTGGAGGCGAATAATGTCTGATGCGCATTTGCTGATAACAGAAAACATGGATATTTGGACGACTGCGATTAAAAAACGCTCATCACAAGGGCGTGGCAGTAATAAAAAAATAGAGTTAACAGGCATTAAAAAGCTGCGGGAATTGATTTTTGAGTTGGCTGTGAGAGGAAAGTTAGTTTCTCAAGAATCTTGTGACGAGCCAGCAAGTGAATTGCTGGAAAGGCTGACTAATAAGAAAAGTTTAATTGCAAAATCAGGAAAATTTAGTGAGTTAAAGACGAAGGAAGCATTGAAATTAGATGGTCTTTTTGAAATTCCAAGCACATGGAAGTGGTGTCATTTGAATGATATAGCAGCAATAGCAAGAGGAGGCTCTCCAAGACCAATTAAATCTTTCATTACAGACTCTGAAGACGGTTTAAATTGGATTAAGATAGGAGATTCAACTAGAGGGTCTAGGTATATAACAGAGACAGAACAAAAGATCATTAAAGAAGGCCTTGTAAAAACACGTCAAGTCTATCCAGGTGATTTAATACTATCTAACTCAATGAGCTTTGGTTTTCCGTATATACTCAAAATTACAGGCTGTATTCATGATGGATGGTTGGTTCTCAGAACACCAGAAGATGATCTTAACAAGATTTTTCTCTGTAATTTATTTATGTCTACCTATGCAAAAAATGCATTTTCAGATGCCGCTTCAGGGGCTGTCGTTCAGAACTTAAATGCGGATAAAGTTAAGCTTTTAGCCATACCATTACCTCCACTAGAAGAACAACACCGCATAGTAAAAAAAGTCGATGAGCTACTAACCCTATGCGACCAACTAAAATCCCGCCTCAGCGAAGCCCAAACCACCCAACTCCACCTCGCCAACACCCTCGTCAAACAGGCGGTAAACTAAGTGGTATGATTTAACCCATATCGTCAACACGCTTAATAAAAACCATAATTATGCAAGGCTGTCACCATGAGAAATTTTAAAGCAATACAAGATATTTTAGGGGCATTGCCCGATATAAAAAAGATTTATCTGATGGGTTGCACAGGCGCAGGAAAAACCTCTTTAGTACAGCATATTATTGGTTCTAAAAAACAGGATTTTCCTGTTACAACACACAGCCGCACAACGATTGCACCGACTGAATATGTGATTAAAAAACATCTCCCCTTTAAAACGACCATCATTCTAAAGAAAAAACAAGATATTGAATATGCGATTAAAGATCTTGTTCAAGGCGCGATTTTAAAGGCAAAAGAAAATGAAAGTAGTCTTGAAGATATCGTTTTTGAATTAGAGTTATCACCTGATCAACGCTTTAAACTAAGCCAAATGGTTACGCCCGATACATTCAGAAATATAGCGGAATCGATACAAACTATAATCTTGCCAATACTGATAAAAAAAGAAGCGAGTGATGAAACTCTTTTTTCTGAGCCGTTAATAAAAGAAGCGACCAATAAAATTGTTGCTGATGTTTTAAAGGAAATAGAGCAAAACTTTACTAAAACCTGTGGTAAAGAGCATCAATTATTTAGTGATGCGCCTATTATTATTGAAGACATTCGCAATAAAGATGATTTTATTACTAAAAATAAAAAACTACTGAGCCATGACTTTGGTTCTATTTCAATTTTAGTGGAATATGTCCGTATTGAGGGCGATCTATTAGCCGATTGGTTAGATAATGATTTAGAGTTTGTATTAATTGATGGCGAAGGCATATCGCATACTTTAGAGGAAAAAAACGGGACACTTTCTGCACGTCATTATGATTTTTTTAACACTTGTCATAATATTGTATTGCTTGAAAATGCAAGTAACCCGTTTGTATCTGGAGGACAAGGGGCTATTGAGGGTGTCTTTTTAAACGGTTATCAAAATAAATTTAGGCTAGTTTTTTCTAAAGTAGATGAATTAAAACAAACAGATTCAAATGCTTATTTCAGGCGAAGTATTAATAATTTACGCAATGCACTAAAAAAAGATGACATACCTTTTAAAATAGAAAACAAAGACAGCTATAAATTAAAGTCTCTTGATAAGCAAGGCATTAGCGATGAAACAAAAAAAGAAATTCGTAAATTATTATTAAATATTGATCAATATCAAGAAGATGACCCTATCACCTTAGAGTATGACTTTAATGTATTATTTTCTAAATTTAATAGTGACCTATTAATTGATGGCATTCAAAGTGTCATCAATGATCAGCACTGGGCCGTTGTTAAAGCACTATCAAATCGCCTAGCTAATGATGAAATTGAATATAGACATTTAAAGCCATTAAGCTGGATTTTGATGTTTATTATGCGTGATATTAATCTTTTTTTGAAAAGAGAAGATGAGTTAGTTTCAGAGGTCTGTGATAGCCAAAATAAAATTAAACAGAAATTTTCAAATAAATTAATTGACTATATATATATTAATTTTATTAAAGACAAAGATCATTTATGGTTGCAGGCTTTTGAAAAAAATGGAATAGGATCACATTTAGTAAGAAAAGAATTTATATTTGGACAGATACTTAATCAATTTTTACCAAGAAAAAAGGATGTTGAAGCTTTTACGCAGTTTAGGAACGATATAAAAAATCTACTCTTAGCATCAGGTGCTAATGAAATAAAAATCGCAAAAAAAATTGCCATTACTCATGTTTCAATTAAAAAGATATTTGGTCATAAAAACATTGAATGGTCATTAGAGTCAGAAACTAATATTTTGATTGGTAAAAATGGCTGTGGTAAGTCCACTCTTTTAAAGTTGATTTATGCATGTATCAATAACGATATTGAAACACTGGAATATTATGGCTCTCCTTATGTCGAACTTACCTTATCAAAAACATTTGATAATGGGACAGTTCAAGAATCAAAAATAACGCCTAGTCAGTCAATAGCGAACATGAACATTGTACTGGTGAATACCTTTGATATTAAATATGACAAGCATAACCAAGATCTAATTGATTTAGATAGTCAGTTAAGTCGTTTGGTGAGTAAATTTGGCGAATATCAAAGAAGTTTAAGCCAAATAGTGAATAAAAAAGTAGCCACACAAAAGGCAGAGAGAGATGAACTTTTACAAAATATTTCTACAGCAAGCCCTGAGGAATTAGCTAAGTTCCAGCAGTTATCCATTGAAATAAATAATGTCACTGATGAAATTAATAAACCTTTGTTAGAGTTTAAAACGTTAATAGATGATTATCTTTCTACTTCAAATAAATCACTGGTCATAGATAATTCCGATATTGCATTATTAGTTGAAATCGAGGGTAAATTAAATCCTATTGCGGTCACGGGTTTATCATCAGGTGAAAAACAGCTTTTAATTATCTTCTTAACGGTTATTTTACAGAAAAACACCCCTTTTATTTTGCTAATGGATGAACCCGAAACCTCTTTGCATGTTGAGTGGCAATCTACTTTTATAGATAACATCAAAAAATTAAATTCAGCGATGCAAATTATTATTGCCACGCATAACCCTTTAATTGCGCTTAACAGAAAGCAAGGGGAAATTGGCACAATAGACGTTGATAATGATGTTGTGAATGTAGAAAGAGCAGGCACAAAATATCAGGATGTATCCTCTATTCTTTTAAATTATTTTAATTTAAGCTCTTTGGTTGGGACAGAGATGAAAAGCAAGCTGACAGCGCTATTTAATTTAAAAACTCAAGAGTCATTATCTGATGAAGAGCGAAGCACACTAGATGCGCTGGAAAAAGAGTTGGGTAGTACATTAGCCACCAACTTCATTTACGATAGGCATTATTTACATTTTTTAACCTTTATTAAAGAAAACCATCAATTAGATTTTGATAAACTCACTGAAATATCTGATACGGAAATGGATAACTTATTAGGTGAATTTAAGGGATTGTTTGATGATTGATATGCGGGAGATATTTTCTCATCCTGAATATGCAGCCACTGTTGAAGAATTTGAGGAATATAAAGGCTGTGAAGCATCTACTTGCCAGTGGGGTATTTTTAAAAAAATACATAAAGAAATTGCCCATAATAAGTGCCCGATATGTGAAATAAAGTTAGATACTTCAACGCCTAAATCCTCTGGAACGATTGACCATTTCAGGCCGCAAGCTAAGGATATGTATCCAGATTTAAAATGTGAGCCAAAAAATTATATCTTAATGTGTAACCTTTGTAATACTCGATACAAAGAATCTAAGTTTCCTTTAGTTGATAAATCTAAAAGAGCGACACATGCTAAAACAATGGAAGAAACAAAGGGTGAACAACCTTTGTTATTTAATCCAGCCGAAGAAAATCCCCTTTATTTTTTTGAATTAGCTTTTAGGCAAACAGAAAAAGGAGGTATCTTAGAACTGAAAGAAAGAAAAAACCTGTCTAAAGATTCTTATGCTTACCAACGAAGTGAGGCAATGATAAATTTATTTGGTTTAGGTTATGTTCATGAAAACATTCATCCAGACGAAGAGGCAAAGGAATTAAGAGTCGATATTTTAACCACTCATTATGAGACCTTTATTAAGTTGGCACAGGCTATCAAAAATAAAGATAAAAAGTTAGCGGCTCTTATTCTGCTAGATAAAAATAGAAAAGAAATGCTAGAAAAACATGGTTTCTTCCAGTTCTTATTGACAAAACAGTTTTACATTTATTGAGCCTAGAATATAAGTTATTCAAGCTTGAAAGTAGCAGAGACTCCTCTTACCTAGCTGGATTTTTGGCTATGTTTATATTTCAATCATATCTGCGACCTGATATCCCAAGTTTGATAATTCAAATATTTCACCTTTTTGACCACGTTCCACTACAAGATTAGCATCAACAAGCTCTTTTAATGCACCTTCCCACTTCGCAACTTCTCGATGATCACTTGTAGAAATTAAATTTTTTCCATTAGTTTCTATATGTGTACCACCGATAACGCGTAGATACATAATATTTCCATGCGAATCCAAACTAGCTTCTTTTAATAAAGTACGAGCCTCATTTGTTAAAGATGGTAATTTAGTATTTGACTGTACAATTTCCGTTTGTACATTACCTGCTTCTATTTCTTGAAACATAATATGATCATTTACTTTCAACTGTAAATGTCTATAGAATTTTTCCTTAAAGTCTGTATGACTATCATAGTTCTCATACAAGCCTCGGCTTTGACATGATTGTTTAAATTTTTTCAATTCTGAATACTGGTCAATATCAACACTATCCATAACTACCGGCTGACCTGAAAAATAAAGCATTGCAGGTTTATTTAACTTAATATGCTTTTCTATTTCTTCTACTGTTCCACTTGCATATTCAGTTGTTGGTGTTCCAATTCTTGTCCAAAAGACACCGATCAGTAAATCGCATTTATCAAGGATTTGACTATTGATTATTTCCTGTGGATTAGCCCCCATCTCTGGTGACGAATGAGACTCCCATCCAATGGGGAGTAAAACAATCTTGCGTGATTTTGAATGTACCGCATTCCATTCATATATTACATCTCTAATAATTGAACGTTCTGACGCAACATCTCCAGGAGATGCAATCATTACATTGAAAACAATTGAGTGATAACTCATTTAATATAATTCTCCTAGAAACATAACATCCAAATCACTTGACGCAAAAAGGGGGGTATGTGATTACACATTATCTAACGCATTTTCAGTTGCATTAACAAGTTCTTTAAAAAACCTTATGCACTTATCAAGCTCATCTCTTTTAACAATGTGTGCTTCTTGTTGCTCTACTCTAGACCTATGTACAGCTTCACCACGCTTATTTATCCACTGATTTAAAATAGTTCTTGCTGATTTTGGGTCAGTATTAGCCCATAACCACTTTTCAGTTACATCAACACCAATAAAATCCATAAACAA
>ENA-OSET01003601-OSET01003601.1-sediment-metagenome-genome-assembly--contig:-NODE-3601-length-14132-cov-3.331199_pt1 | contig 14132 bp, 12 predicted proteins | sample MGYA00237882_ERZ534229 | MGnify/ENA primary metagenome ERZ534229 (study PRJEB26408, sample SAMN06266212) | sediment metagenome | isolation source: Hudson Canyon methane seep mesocosm | place...
GGAGAGTTTGATAGTACGAACCGTCAAGGTTGGTTATCACGTTTCTTTAATAGTGAGTGGTGGTTCATGTGAGAGATCTTCTGTGTTTGATGTTGGCATTTATTCTCGTTAGTTTTGACGTTAGTGCTGACAGGCTAAAAGATATTGCCACCATTCAGGGTGTTCGAACCAATCAATTGGTGGGCTATGGATTAGTGGTTGGCTTAAGTGGTACAGGTGATAATACGCCTTTTACCAGCCAGACTTTTCGGAATTTGATGGACAAATTCGGGATCACTATACCCAATGGTGTCGATCCTAAAATCAAGAACGTAGCAGCAGTTTCAGTGCATGCGGAGTTGCCTCCTTTTGCTAAGCCAGGTCAAAAAATAGACATTACGGCCTCATCTTTAGGCGATTCAAAAAGCTTGCGAGGCGGCACTTTAATTATGACGCAATTGAAAGGAGCGGATGGCCGTGTATATGCAATCGCACAAGGTAGTCTTGTCGTTGGAGGCTTTGGCGCTGAAGGCGCAGATGGTTCTTCAATTAAGGTTAATGTGCCGAGCGTGGGTAGGATTCCTAATGGCGCCACAGTAGAGTTATCGATACCGTCTCCCTTTCATCAAGGTGATACGATTACCTTTGATCTTCAGCGGCCTGACTTCACAACAGCGATGAATGTTACCAAAAAGATAAATAGCTTGCTGGGCCCCGAAACAGCCTATGCGCATGATGCTACGTCGATCATGGTAAGAGCACCCAGAGACGCTTCTCAGCGAGTGAGTTTTTTAGCTATGTTAGAAAATTTGAGTGTCGAAACGGGAGAAGAAGCGGCACGGGTTATTATTAACTCCAGAACGGGGACTATCGTTGTAGGCCAGAATGTAAAAGTACTACCCGCTGCAGTAACGCATGGCAGCCTAACGGTCACAATTTCTGAGGACCTTGCAGTGAGCCAGCCAAATGCTTTGGGTGAAGGCGAAACCGTCGTGGTGCCTCAAACAGATGTAGCCGTTCAGCAAGAAAATAATAAGATGTTTCAATTTGGTCCGGCAGCCACCCTGAGTCAAATAGTTCAAGCGGTTAACCAGGTGGGAGCTGCACCCGGCGATATTATGGCTATTCTTGAAGCACTTAAGCAAGCCGGTGCTTTGAAAGCCGACTTGATCGTGATTTAGGGGGTCGTATGAATACTAACTTAATGTCACAAACTGCTCCCATGAACGATTATGCGCAGCTGACTAATTATAATGACCTGAGCGGTTTGCAATCATTGAAGCATGATTCAAACAAAGAAGGTGCGTTGGATGCGGCAGCGAAACACTTCGAGTCGATCTTCGTTTCAATGATGATCAAAAGTATGCGTGATGCTAACAAAGTGTTCTCTGAAGGGAATATGTTACAAAGCTCGGAATCCGACTTTTATCAGCAAATGTTTGATAGTCAATTAGCTGTATCTTTATCAACCAGTAAAGGGATTGGTTTAGCAGAGGTTATCAAGCGGCAGTTATCCAAAGATATTCGTCAAGATTTACCTGAGCCTAATACTGCTTTTGCTTTGAACCCTTCTCTCAACCCGGAGTTAAGGCCTAAGAAGTATAGTTTAGATGATTATGCGCGACAGCCCTTTGTTTCACCCTTAGATGTTAGTGAAATAGATAATGTGGTTGCAAAAATTGATGAACATTTGGAGCAATTACCAGCATTACCTCAAATATCTGCGGGGCATAATGTTAATGAAATGGACTTTTCTAGCCCAGATAAGTTTATTTCTAGCCTTTACCCTTACGCTAAAGAAGTTGAACAGCAAACCGGAATTGATGCGCGGCTAATGCTTGCGCAATCCGCGTTGGAAACTGGCTGGGGGCAGCACCAAATTGCGCAGTCTGATGGCACGCCAAGTTTTAATTTATTTGGTATCAAAGCCCAGTCAGGATGGCAAGGTGCGCAAGCCGAAATAACGACGACGGAATATCGACACGGTGTCGCATTGAAAGAGCGTGCTAGTTTTAGGGCGTATGACTCTTATAAAGATAGCTTTCAAGATTACGCAAACTTTCTTAAATCAAATGACCGCTATAAAAATGCATTAGAACATAGCGGTGATCCGAAATCATTTGCGCTTGCCTTGCAGAATTCGGGGTATGCAACAGACCCTAACTATGCCAACAAAATTTCTCGTATTGTTGATCAATATTTTGATTTAACTGCTTCACCTGAAAAGGCGGCAGGTGCTTATGAATAGTCATACCACGATTAGTTACATTGCGATTAGCGTCACTTTGAAAAATGAGGCTATTATATGGCTGATTTAATAGGAATAGGCTTATCTGGTTTGCGTGCACACCAGACTGCGCTCTCTGTTACTGGTAATAACGTATCAAACACTAATACGCCTGGGTATAGTCGGCAAGAGGCTGTTTTTGTAGATAACCCCTCTTTATTATCGGGTACTGGTTATATTGGACAAGGCGTTAATACGGCAACTATTAGGCGTATTTCAGAAGACTTTATTGTTGACCAGGTACGCTCGGATACCACGGTTTATAATGAACGTAATGCCGTTTTGGAGCAGGCAACCAGTATTGATAATCTCTTGGCAAGTACTACAACTGGTTTAACGCCAGCTTTGAGCTCGTTTTTTCAGGCCTTTCAGGGTGGGGCTGATGACCCCACATCTATACCTCAAAGGCAATTGTTGTTAACGCAATCTGAGGGTTTGGCAGCACGTTTTCATTCTTTGGACAGTCGGCTGAACTCTCAAATGCAAAATATTAATCTGGAATTGGTTTCGGCTGTTTCATCTATTAATAGCTTGGCGCAAAGTCTAGCGGAATTGAATTCGTCGATATCTGTCGCGATTGGTGCTGGGCAGGGCGATATTCCTAACCAGCTGTTTGATGCTAGAGATGAAACGCTAAGACAATTGTCAGAATTGGTGTCGGTATCGACGTTTTCCCAGGGAGCGGGTGGTCAACAAAATGTATTTATAGGCAACGGTCAGCCTTTAGTCTTAGGTGGAACGGCAGCGACATTGGCTACGGTTGAGAATCCCTCAGACTCCAGTCGTCAAGAAGTGGCGCTGATTATTAATGGTGTTTCAAATATTGTCAGCGATGAACTTAGTGGCGGACGTGTAGGTGGCTTATTTGAATTTCGTGATAATGAGCTGACAGAAGCAATAAATGGTCTGGGTAGAATCGCGATAGTACTGTCTGATTCAGTTAATGAACAGCATGCTTTGGGCATGGACTTAGAGAGTAACTTGGGTGGTTTGTTTTTCAGGGATATCAATGAGACATCTTTGGCGCAAAGTAGAGTTATTTCCAATAGTCAAAATCTTGGGCCTTATGATCAATCTATCCAGATAAATATTACAGACTCTCAAGCGCTTACGATTGATGATTACGAAATGGTGTTTGAAGGCCCTACAGCGAATGATTTTAATATTATCCGCTCAAGGGACAGTGAAATAGTACTCTCCTCGACCTTACCCGGTATTTTTCCTGCGAGCGTTGAAATAGACGGCTTTGAAGTACGGTTTGAAGCGGGAACCTTTAAGGTCGGTGATCGCTTTACCATAAGCCCAACAAAGACGGGTGCATCTGATATTGGAATTATTGTGAATCGTGTTGAAGCAATTTCACTTGCTTCGCCTATTCGAGCAGATGCAAGTCTAGGCAATACGGGTAATGCAGAAATTAGTCTGGGCAGTATGCTCGATGTTATAAATCCTTTAACAAATCAGGGTTTAGCTGCATTTTCTGTTGCGGGTCAGATGAGCCCTCCCTTAGAAATTGAATTTCTAACGGCTACAACGTATCAAGTGCTCAATGTCACTGATCCATCTAATCCGGTGCCTTTATCGCCCCCTTTGAATAACCAACGCTATAATCAAGGTGTTACAAACACTCTATTTACAGGTGACCCTGGTGAAGTAAGAGTTATCTCTGCGGGTGGCAGTGCTTTGACGGTGCCGCCTGTTGTTGCGAGTCCGGGGCCTTTTAATAATGGTATTGCAGGGCAAACACTTTCAATTTTATCGAGAGATACATCTACAGGGGTGGTGACACCACAAAGTATTGTTATTGCTTCAAATAGCAGTGCATCGACGGTCGCTAGCTCCTTACAAAATGTGCAAGGTATTCAAGCGACTGCCTATACGCATGTTCGCTTAGATAACTTTACCGATGATGGCGCGGGTGCTTTGCTTGGTGTGACGATAAATGGCCAGGCTTACCCACCAGCTCCAATACCGCCGGCCACTCTTCCTATCGTAATCACGTCAGACAGTCTTGCTGATTTGATCAACGCAGACACTAGCTTACAGGCTTTAAATATTTACGCGGTTAGTAATGGTACAGAGCTAGATATTCGATCAACTAGCGGTGAGAATATCGAAGTAGAAGTGACAGGAGCTGGAGACAGTGTACGAGTTAGTACCGTGGACCCCTATAATAATGCCGGTGCATTGAATCCGGTAACGGTCACGTCGGGCAATGGCCTGGCTGTTGCCGGTGTGGTTGACGTTACGATGGCAGAAGGGCTTAGTTTTACCTCTAATGCAGCCGGTTTATTTGAGCTAGCGCCTGTAGGTCAATCGACCTACTTGGGTTTTCAGTTTGAAATGAAAGGCCAAGCTGAAGCCGGAGACAGTTTTACCATCAATTATAATGAAGGTGGTGTGTCTGATAACCGGAACGCTCTGGCTCTAGCCGACCTTGAAGGCGAGGGGAGTGTTTCAAACGGTGTAATTAGTTATGGTGAAGCTTATTCTCAAATCATCGAGGAAATCGGTACGGTGACGAATCGAGCTCGTCTGGATACAGAGTCTGCAAAAGCCCTACTGATACAGTCCGAAAATAACCTGCAATCTATTTCAGGAGTCAACCTGGATGAAGAGGCTGGGCGTTTAATTCAATATCAAGCGGCTTATAATGCGTCGGCACAGGTAGTGTCTATTGCAAGAGAGTTATTCGATACCTTATTAGCAACCTTTAGATAGTGAACTTTAACGATGCATTGCATCGACGTGTGGAAGACCTATGAGAATTTCAACTCAACAATTTTTTAATCGGGGTCTTGAAGCAATTCAAGATGTGTCTGCGCAGCAGCAAAAAACACAGCTACAGCTCTCCACTGGAAAAAAAGTGCTGACGCCTGCAGATGATCCGGTTGCCTCTACACGAATTTTGGAATTGAACCAGGAGTTGAACATTAATGAGCAGTTCCAACGTAACATTGAATTAGCCGACGGCCATTTAAAGCTACAAGATGATTTGCTCGGTAGTATTGGCTCGGTGGTGCAGCGATTACGTGAATTAACGGTTACTGCCGGAAATGGCGTGTTGAATAAGAGTGACCTTGGCGCCATAGCAGTAGAGGTAGAAGAGCGTCTTGATCAATTAGCTGGATTGTTGAATTCTCAAGATGCCAGCGGTGAGTATTTATTAAGCGGTTTTCAGGGTAATACCCAGCCCTTTCAAAAGAATATTTCGGGTGCGTATGTTTACCAGGGTGATGAAGGGCGCCGTTTTGTTCAGGTTGAGCCAAGTGTAACGATTGCATCGACTGAAAATGGTAAGCAAATTTTTCAAGATGTGGAGGTCGACAAAAATACCTTTTATACCGTAGCGAGTCCAAATAATACGGCAGTACCGGCAGCTCACATTACTACCGGACAAATGATTGACCAAGATGAGTATGATGCGTTTTATCCAAATGATATGCAGATTAGTTTCACCAGCGCCACTACCTTTGATATTACGGATAAATCTACAGGGCGGGTACTAGCTGCTAACCAACCATTCTCACCTAACGATGCTATTCTGGTGAATGGTATTCAGTTTGAAATTACAGGACAACCTGTTGCTGGAGATTCATTTTTTGTTGAATCTACTGAAAAACAAGGCTTATTAACGACAGTAGAAAAGCTCATTTATGGCTTAAGACATTTTAATCCAAGTGAGAACGGGAGAGAGGCTTTTTCGGCATTACTTGATAGCTCTCTACAAAACCTGGATAGCTCAGAAACCTCGATTCTAGAGGCTCGAAGTCAGATTGGCGCAAGACTGAATACCTTAGATACCACGAACGAGCAGCTTAAGGATGTGGAGTTATTGACCAAAGAGATACTCAACAACCTAGAAGCAGTGGATTACGCAGAGGCTGTTAGTCTCTTATCTATACAGCAATTCACCTTGGAAGCTGCTTACTCTTCCTACTCTCAAATAACCTCTTTGTCATTGTTCGATCGCTTATAGGTTTTCTGCGAACATAGTTGAGTTTTTTAGACTACGTTTGCTTATATATTCACTGCTCACAAGTCTTGTGAGTAGATCTCTTCACCGTTACAAACAAAAATTTGCTCTAATAATTCCCTTGTTTTATAGCCTCTACCTTCTTTATTAAGGAATGATTATGACTGAGCCTTCACGTATGTCGCCTATTTCAGATACCGCTTTTTTTTGTTGTGGCATCAGAGAACTCGATGCAGAGTCTCAATACCCAATATGCAATGATGTTTATGCAAAAAATTTTATGACCGAGCAAGGGAGAAAGGCGTTTAAGAAATATAATCCTGGGTACCTTGCACGAGGTCTGAATTATGTCAGGCCTAAAATTATAGATGACTATGTGACTGAACGATTAAAAATTAATCCTAAGTTAAAGATCATATTGATCGGTGCAGGTTTTGATAGTCGCGCTTACCGTTTAGCGGGAGGAGATTGGATTGAAATAGATGACGCGGCTGTGATTGACCATAAAAACTATCACTTACCTATTGAGTGTTGTCCAAACCCCCTAAAGCGTATACCGATTGATTTTTCAAAAGACAACATGGCCGATATATTAAATAAATCTGTTGGTACACAAGAGCACTTATATATTGTGGAAGGCGTTTTTATGTATCTAGAAGTAGCAGAAATAAAATCACTATTAAACGCAATTAAAATGACATCAAGTTCTCATACCTTGATCTGTGATTTGATGACACACTCATTTATTAATAAATTTGCTAAACCGTCAAAAAAACTATTTGACGACAGCGGCGCAGTGATAAAGTGTCAAACAGATCAACCAGAGAGTTTATTTCTAGAGCGGGGCTATTCTCTAATAAAAGAGCAGTCTATTGCGTTAAGTGCAATAAAATATGGTGCAATCAACATACCTCAATTCTTAGTATTGAGGGCTATGAGGCGAGGTTTTCGGGTAATGTTATTTGAATTGGTCTATAAATAGAGGTAAAGGAAGTTGATTTTATATCTATACAGTGTAAAGATATGTCAAGGATGACTTCCTCATTGCAGGAAATTACGTTTTCAATCGTAGTAGCGTGGTTTAAGTATGAAAATTTCGATTATCGGTGGTGGCCCGGCAGGCTTGTATTTTGCTTCTGCAATTAAGGGTTTAAATCCAGCTTATGATGTCTCAATTTATGAAATACGTAATGAGTCTGTCAATTCATTTGGGCTTGGTTACACTTTACAGAAACTGGGTACAGATTTACTGGAGTTAATAGATCCCCACTACTTTGAAGGTTTATTTTCAGTTGAATCTACACCATTGATTACTAAGGCATTATTTAGAACACATAACCAGTCTAAACGTACAGATTTTTCAGAAGGTTATAGCGTAACACGTACTAACCTGATGCGTTATCTTAGAGAAAATGCTCTTTCGAAAGGCGTCACGATTACGGAACAAAAAATTACGCCTAACAGACTGAACCAATTGCAGGTTGCTTCAGATTTGTTGATCGGTGCTGATGGCATCAATAGCGCTGTTAGAAAGCACTATTCAGGTAAGCTGAAGACTAAAGTCAAAACGGCTAAATTAAAGTTCTCTTGGTTTATCAACGAAGCACCGCAGGTGAAAACAGAAGCCTGCTTCTATGCTTTTCAAGCGGATGAAGGCGTTGTTATGCTAACGTCTTACCCCTTAACAAGTAACAAACAAGTGGTCATTATAGAAATGACCCAAAATTGTTTAAATAAGGGGAAGTTCAAAGGAAAGACTCCAAAGCAAGCAGTTCCCTATCTAAATAAAATTCTGAGCAGCAATGGTGGTTTGGTAGATTTACAGTCGGCCAACTTACCTTGGTATTCATTTAAAATGAATACCGCAGAAAACTTACATTACAATAATGTGGCTTTGCTAGGTGACTCTGCCTACTCATTTCATTATAGCGCTGGGCAAGGTGTCACCATGGCTTTCACCATGGCTTATACCTTAGCGCATTGCCTACATAAAAATGCAGATATTAAGTCTGGGTTGAATCATTATAATCAAACTGTGCAGTTATATATGAAAAAACCTTTAGACGTTTCATTTTCAGTGATTCAGTGGCTTGAGAATATTGATCAGCATTTTCAGAGTGAAAAAGAGGGTGACTTACTTAGGTTATTTATGCAGAAGCATCAATTTGATCGAGTTGAATTTCCGAATACTAAAGTGGGTTAACACCTAATATTATCTTGTGTTTATGAGGCCTTAGCCAAAGTGAATCAAAGGAGAGATTGATTTAAAAAAAGTCTGAGTTTATGAAATACCTGTTCGGAAATAGGTCCTCGAATGATGCCATGACGATCAAAGCTAATCTCATGGTATTGAGCGAAAGCTGGGTTCATTTTTTTCATTATGTCACGGCTACTTTGAACATCTACTTTAGGGTCGTTATCTGCGTGAATAATCAATGTCGGAATCGCTATATGGGGCAGCCCCTGGGAAACTTCCTTCATTAAACGCTTAATTTGTACAATGCCGTAGACTGGGCAGCGTAAGTAATTTATATGCGGATTATCTGCATGATTGGTGACAAACTCTTTCTTCCCGAACTCTATGCCGAGTAATCCCAAGAATTTATTCCATTTATTGACTGGTGATGCGAAGTTAGCTGAGAATTTTTTAAATTTTAAGGGGGCGCTGATGCTAATGAGGCCATTGAAGTCACTGGGTTTGTGAATGACCTGATGTAAGGCAACAGCTGCTCCAGTGGAAAAACCGCCTATGACAATGCTATCGCAACACTGTTTTAGAATTTCATGGCCTCGATTGACTGACTCATTCCACTCGCTCATTTTACGCTGAGATAAGTCTTTTGCAGAAGTGCCATGCCCTGACAGGCGTGGTGCATAAACTGTATATCCTTGAGAGAATAAAAAATCAGCCCATTCACGCACTTCTTCAGGTGCGGCCATCAGTCCATGGATCAGTAATACCCCCTGCTTAAACTGTTCATTATGAAGAAGAAAAGGCGCGCCAATATGTTTTTCTTTGGTTTCGCCCTCAAGAAAATGGTGAGCATAATCTTGTTCAAAGCGTTCATAGTCCTGATCAATAAGGCTTTTGCATTGCAGGGAGATTTGCATTAAACCTTAAACCACAGAGTGAAGAGAGAATGCATTGTAGATTAACGCATAATGGCAAGCACCACCGATTAAAACCATCACGTGAAATAATTCATGAAAGCTGAAAATTCCCGGTAACATTAAGGGTTTTTTAATGGCGTAAACAATCGCACCTATAGTAAAGGCTGCACCGCCAATAAATAACAGTATTACCTGAGTCGATGTCATGGCTTCAAGAATTTCATTGATAGGGAAAACTAGCATCCAGCCCATCAGTAAAAAGATAGCAGCGTAGAGCATTCGTGGCGCTCTCGGGAAAAATAATTGTGAACATAGGCCGAATGCAACCAAACCCCATTGAATAGATATCATCGGTAAGCGCCAGTCATCACTTAAGAAAAAATAACATACCGGGGTATAGGAGCCTGCGATCATAAAAAAAATGGCTAATCGATCCATTTTACGCCAAAAAGACAGTTCATTTTCTTTCTGTTTAAACGCATGGTAAAGAGAACTGGCGGAAAATAAGAAGGTGATGGATAAGCCGTAAACGAGTGCCGTAATGAGCAGTGATGCTGAATCTGTCGCTATGTTGATCAGAAATAGGGTGCCTACAACTGCCGCTACAGCACCAGCCAGGTGTGAGTAGAAATTAAATGCTTCTTGTGTTTTGATCATGCGAATAGTTCTCCACTTCAAATACTATCGGTATGGGCTGATGACTGAATGTAAGCCGTTTTGTTGATTGCGGCAGCTTAAATTCACCTGTAAAGTTTGCTTCAATATAGATTTATGACGCCATACTAATGGGACAACTGGCAGAAAAACAGCGGTTCTAAGTCTTTTACAAAAGTTTTACATAGTGAGTGCAGGTGAGGATGAATATGATTGAGCAGAAGAAATTATGAGTCGAATCAGGTTGATGCCCAATACTATTTTTATTTTTATTTTCTCAATGGCAGCATTAGTCGCATCATTTGTATTTTATATATATTGGTATATTGAAATAAGTAGTGGTTTGGATGAAGTGGTCACTAAGTTTGATATCGACCCTCAACAGGTCTTTGAGTCTCAAACGGTGTTGGTGATCGTTGTGATGACTCTATTGGTTAGTTTGATCGTTACCGGCCTTTCAATGAGCTTTGTTTATAATCAAAAAATGCAGCAGCTCTATCGTTTACAGAATAACTTTATCAATAATTTTACCCATGAACTTAAAACACCCGTCACTTCGTTATCTCTTTATTTAGAAACTTTTTTAAAGCACGAGTTAAGCAAGGAGGATCAGCATAAATATATCAATTACATGTTACGAGATGTGCATCGGTTGTCTGATAATATTTCCAATATTCTTGACCTTGGCCGTATTGAAAGTCAAAACTTTAAAGATGAATTTGTTGAAATAGACGTGCTTGATTTCATTGAAAATTTTTATCAACACAATGCACACTTATTTAAGGGTTTGGATATATATGCATCGTCCTCTCAGAGAGGTGCCGCAAATTTGCCTATGAGCCAACGACTATTTGAAATGTTACTCATAAACTTGGCAACAAATGCGCTTAAATACAATGATTCAGAAAAGGCAGAACTTAACATTAGTCTGGATACCAAAATAACACGCCTTGGTAGGTATCTTGCGATTAAATTTCAGGATAACGGTATCGGCATAGAGCATTCTCAGAGAAAGAAAGTATTTAAAAAGTTCTTCCAGGTTGGTCATGCAGATACCTGTTCAGCCAAAGGCAGTGGTTTAGGTTTATATTTAGTTCAAAATATTGTTAAAGCGCACCACGGTAAAGTGAAAGTAGAGGCTAATCCTGATTGGCGAGGGGCCGTTTTCATTATAAAACTCCCTTTTAAAACTAAGCGTTCTATGGCCAAAACAGCACGAAAAATGATGGGCTTGAAATGAATAAAATAGGTAAACGAATATTAGTGGTAGAAGATGAAACGCACATAGCGGAAGGTATTTGTCTTAACCTCGAATTGCAAGGTTATCAAGTTAGAATAGCAGATACGGGAAGTGCAGGTTTACTCGCATGGAAACAATGGCAGCCTGAATTGATCGTTCTAGATATAATGCTTCCAGGAGTTGATGGCCTTTCTGTATTGAAAAGTATACGTCTTGAAGATGAGCGCTTACCGATATTGATCTTGTCTGCAAAGTGCACACCGGAAGATAAAGTTAAGGGGTTAGCTCATGGCGTGGATGATTATCTTGCAAAGCCTTTTAACCTAGATGAGTTTATATTAAGAATTGAACGTTTATTGAAGCGTAATGACTGGTCTAAAACTGAAACAGAAGCGCATTCAAATAGCCCGATGGAAACGTATACATTTGGTGATAATAAAATAGACTTTGTGCAATCTCTTGCAGTATGTAAAGGCAATGAGATTAAATTAACCGAGCAAGAGCTTCGACTGTTAAGGCTTCTTATCAGTAATCGGGGGAAAATCCTATCAAGGGGCGAAATTTTAGAAGTTGCATGGGGTTTTTCAAAAGACCTATCCACCCGAACGGTTGATAACTTTATTGTCAGGTTTAGGAAATATTTTGAAGACGATCCAAAAAAACCAAAACACTTCAGAAGCCGGCGTTCTGTTGGATATATATTCGACCACTAAGAATGAACTTTGGCTGGAACTTAACATAAAAGAACTAAATGCGAGCTTGATATCAACTATATAATTGCGCACAATTTAAATGCTGAACTTGTATGTTCACTAGAACAGTAATTAGTATTGACCAGATAAAATGGCTATTGAAAACTATTAACCAGGCAGATTTAAATGAGCAAAATTTATGATTTCAAGGTAAGCACCATTTCTGGAAAAGAGGTGGGTTTAGATGAATACAAAGGAAAAGTTTTGTTGTTGGTCAATACGGCGAGCAAATGTGGCTTTACGCCTCAATTTAAAGGTCTCGAATCTCTCTATAAAGAGTATCAGGAGCAGGGCTTAGAGATTTTGGGTTTTCCCTGCAATCAATTCCTAAAGCAGGACCCTGGATCAGATGCTGAAATAGGGGCGTTTTGCTCTTTGAAATATGGTGTGACTTTTCCAATGTTTTCTAAAATTGAGGTCAATGGCGGTGATGCGCACCCTATGTATAAATTTTTGAAGTCAGAGGCAAAAGGACTGTTAGGTTCAGAAAAAATCAAATGGAATTTTACAAAATTTTTGGTCACTCGGGAGGGTATTGTTTTAAAACGATACGCGCCTAACCAAGAACCAAAAGATATTGTTAAAGATATAAAGGCTTGTTTGGCTTAGCATCTGTAAGAGTAACAGGGCGGAAGGAAGACGACACAAAGTGTATTAGTTGATGGTGTAGTTTTATGCTCAGCATGAAGTTCGGGTTATTAGCTTGACCGATACCTCATACTAAGAAAACCATGAAAGATGGGCACATTTCAGGTTTTCTTAGTCGTTTTACAAGCTTATAACAGCGCTTCTAGAGCCATCATTACTTTATCAGCAAATTCACTAGTACTCAGTAATTGTATGTTGTCGCCACCTTTTGAAAGGTCACTAGTAGAAAATCCTGCTTCAAATACACTTTGCATAGCTTGCCAAACAGCCTTTGCCTCAGACTCCATACCGAAACTCATATCAAGCATCAGGGCAACAGAACCGATCATAGAGTAGGGGTTTGCCATATTTTTACCTGCAATGTCAGGTGCTGATCCATGAGAAGGTTCATAATAGGCTTTGTCTGGGCCCATACAAGCAGAAGGCATCAAGCCTAATGAGCCTAAGATACCACCACCTTGGTCGCTTAGAATATCACCAAACATGTTTTCCATTACCATGACATCAAACTGAGTAGGGTTTAAACATAAATGGGTTGCTGCAGCGTCAACAAGCATATGGATAACAGTCACTTCTGGATAGTCTTTAGCCACTTCCTCTAACACTTCATTCCATAGTACTGATGAAATAAGTACATTACTTTTATGAATGTTGTGTAGAACCTTTTTGCGTTTCATTGACTCTTTAAATGCGACAACCAAAATTTGACGAATTTGATTCTCATCGTATTCCAGTGTTTCTTTTACGTACCTAACACCTTCATCCGTTGTACCACTTTCTTTGCCACCAAAATAAAGGCCACCAATTAATTCACGGATCAGCATAATATCGATACCGTCACCCACGACTTCTCTTTTTAGGGGTGAAAAATGCGCCATGCCAGCAGGTAATGAAATCGGGCGAAAGTTAGCATAGGTATTTAAGCGGCGACGCATGGGTAGTAAAGCGCCTCTTTCAGGCCGTTCTTCAACAGGAATTTTCTCAGATTCTTCGTGGCTCAAACCAATCGGGCCTTTTAGGATGGCGTCAGCAGAATCACAAAGTTCTTTTGTGATATCAGGGAATGATTTACCATGAGAAAAATATGCACTTGCACCGAAAGGGGCGTCAATACACTTAAACTTCACATCTCTTTTTTGTTCAATCAAATCCAGTACACGTAACGCTTGTACTGTTATTTCAGGGCCTATACCGTCGCCAGCGAGTACGGCAATTGTGTAAGTTTGAGTCATTTTAAAATCCTAGTCTTTATAAGTGGGGCTATTGTAAAGATAGCTACCCCTATATGGCAACAATTACAGTATCAATTGATGAACTTATAAATATGTCTGTAAATTGTGTATAAAATACAGAATAGGTTGACTGACAGTCGCGCTTTCGGTAACTTGCTTACCATTTGGGTCAGTTCAATTGAAAGTAGCGGTTTGCTTTAGCACCCTTCTATTAATTTAAGCAGTTTTTGAGATTAGTAAGTCATGGCGTACG
>ENA-OSET01003602-OSET01003602.1-sediment-metagenome-genome-assembly--contig:-NODE-3602-length-14130-cov-39.560307_pt1 | contig 14130 bp, 17 predicted proteins | sample MGYA00237882_ERZ534229 | MGnify/ENA primary metagenome ERZ534229 (study PRJEB26408, sample SAMN06266212) | sediment metagenome | isolation source: Hudson Canyon methane seep mesocosm | place...
CCATCATCTATCTGTACAACAGAACAAACAGTTTCAGGCTTTCCTTGCTTGCAAGAATCAGCATCAAACTTAACAGTTTGATGTTTATAAACGATCCTATGTTCATCGTTTATACGTCGTGACCAATACCCAGATAATTCATGCTTTAAAGATTCAGGTTTACCAATACCTTCTTGAGGAGTTCTTTGGATATCTTTAATGAGTAAATTAATACGTTTAAGTATTTTTTTGTCGGGGGTTTGCCAATAAAGGTATTGCTCCCAAGCTTTTGTTGAAAATGTTAATTTCATTCAATAAGCTTTCTTTCAGTTCCATTACCTGCTTCAAGTTCGGCAATGGATTCTAAAAGGCTTCTAGCATTTTCTGGTGATCTTAGTAAATATGTAGTTTCTTGCATGCCGTTATAATCTTCTAACGACATCATAACAACAGGATCTTCACTTTTACGTGTAATAATAACTGGTGCGTGATTATTGCAGACATGCGCCATTGTATTTGCTAAGTTTGCTCTAGCGGCTGTATAACTTATTGCATCCATGCGTAACTCCAAAGTGTTCATGTACGTTAATGGGCACAATATAGCGTATTGGCATATAACAAGCCAATCAAGATGGGCTAAAAACAGTTTGGCAAACTATTTTAAGCCCCTTATTGGGGCGTTAGGCAATTTAGATAATGCACAGAATCCCAATTGACAAGGAAAACTACTCTGATAGCTCCAAAAGATCAGTAGGGCATGAGTTTCTTGAAGAATATTACTCAGATGTTAAATACAAGTGCATAAAATGTAAAAGACATGCGGTATTTACTGCCCAAGAACAAAAAGAAGCTTATGAAGTAAGAAAAGAATATATGTGGAGTATTCGTGTACTTTGCAATACATGCTGGAAAGAACGGCACTCCATTAAAAAAGAATTAGACGAAAAAGAAAGTATTTACCTACAAAGCAAAGAAAGTGCTATAAAAGACAAACTTTTCCTCAAAGAATGGCTTACGCTTTTACAGGAATATCCTAAATATGGAAAGTCCGAAAATTCAGCAAGAATACGGTTTATTAACAAGGCTCTTAAAAATGCCTAACCAGTTAATCAAGCCGTTCGCTCTGCTCTCTGGGACTCGCGGAAAAGCGCCGCGAGCCCCTTATCAAGATCGTTAGTGTGCAAACCACAAAAAAACAGTTATGATTAAAACCAAGTTATTTAGTCGCTCTAAAGGTGAACCCTACCTAGATAACTAAATTAAATAGCATGGAAAGCTAAGCAACTGAATCAATATTCAGTTTAAAACGATAAAGGCCAAAATAATCACAATCAGGCCTGCATCAAAATAAGGAGATAATCAAAGCATGAAGCTTAAACTACAAATCCAATGCTCTGCTAGAAAGTCAGCATCGAGCACAAAGTCACCCCCACTAACAAAAAGTTCAAGTGTGCTCGCTTCCTCTCACGGGACCTCCGCTACGCTGCGGCCCCTTAACTAGATCGTTAGAAATATGGAAGTGGCTGATGATTAAGTGGGATACGTATTTATGGGATAAAGAAATTGTTGCCACGGATAAAGAGGTCTCTGAAATTGAAAAGGAATTGAATATTAAATTTCCTGAAGACTACTTGTCTGTAGCAAAACATAATCAAGGAAGAACGCCAGAGCCTTGTGTTTTTAAAGTGGGAGAAGGAAGCGATGTTTTCAATCACCTGTTACATTTTAAGAATACGGGTTCGTATGCGACTTATAGTATTTTGGCAACAACAAAAGTATTGAGTAATTTTCTTCCAGAAAACATTATTCCTATAGCGGAAACTCCCGGAGGGAATTATATCTGTTATAAATTCTGTGCTGATGAACAAGCTTCTATAGTCCACGTTAACCATGAGTTACCAATAGAGCATGTTGATTGTATTACTAAAGTCGCTGACAATTTTTCAGAATTTCTGAATAGACTTTCGGATGACTGATTCAAAATTTCTAACAAAAAGTTCAAGTCCGTTCGCTCCGCTCACTTGGGACCGCGCAAAAAGCGCGCGGCCCCTTAACTAGATCGTTATGTGTCAAAACAAATCTTACCATTTAGAAATTATATGAAAAAAATAATCTACTTACTTTTATTCACACCATTAATAGCTTGTACAAAAACACCTCCTCAATGCAATCAGGTAAATTTCTATGTGAATGATAGTCATGTTCAAGATTACAATGTCATCAGGCGTGAGCCACTATCTTACAAAATAGAGGATATACAAAAAAATGGATTTCGATTATGGATCTACGCACCTAGTGCACTGACTATAGAGCAACGAACCCACACAATGCTCAAAGTATTAGAAGATGAACTCAATGAAACTAAAGCTCCTAATGGAAGTATAACGATGAGTTATCTACCCGAATTAAAAGACAATTTTTATGTAAAGCCTGGCGATATTCATTTTTATCCTGAAGGTGATAACCATCTTTTAATTTCAGAAATCTATGACGAAACATTCTCAGATAATGACATTTCATTTTTAATTGAACGCAGAGAAATATTTAAGAAAATAAAATCTAACCCTGAGCAAAAAGAAGCTATTAAAAAATTAGCAAAAAACTCAGGATACACGGCAAAAACTATCCCAAAACCTAGTCCTTTACCAAAGATTAAGTTCTTTGATAAAAATGAATGGAAATGTCTAAATTAATATAATTTATTAAACCAATGCATTACAAAAACATAACAAGTTGCTTCATCGGAAAAACTACTCGCTCGCGCTCGCATTTTTCCGCTGAGCAAGGCGTTAGCAAAAAGGAAGTTCAGATGCAGGAAGCTCGAATAAGTAAATTAGCCATCAGCAGTTTAATTATTAGCCTATTCTTTTTCATACCTATAATAACTGGATTACTTTCACTAATATTCGGAGTCATAGCACTCAAAGCAATTAAAAAAAGCAGTAACCTACTTGGCAAGGGACTAGCCATTACTGGAGTAGTCTTTGGCTTAATCAATATTGTAGTTTGGTCAACAGTTATGTTCAGCGATGTTGTCAAAGTTATAAAGCCCAATGAAAAAGGAGTTCTTATTCGAGGGGAACAACCTACGGAAAACTTGAGCCTGGGCCTCATTTCATTAATCCATTTTTAGAAAGTGCTTTTGTGTATGACTTATTGGAAATAAATTCAGGTAGTACAGGAATAGAACAATATCTTCTATTTAACAAGGAAAAATTTAAAATGAATGCTTCTTTTAAATGGAGGTATTGCGATCCTTATAAAAATGCAGAGCAAATTTCAACTGGACCTAATATACGTAGAACTCTCTCGTTGACTAAAAAAATTCTAATCTATGAAATCAGAGATGCTTTATATGAGCAAAAAATAACTGATTTAAATGACCTTAATTCGGATAAGTTTAATATGTCTTTACAACAAAAAGCTAAAGAGAATCTCAGCCCATATGGTATTTGTCTAGATAAAGATGACTCTTTAAATAGATACATTTCATTATCTATCGTCGCGAATTAAAACCTTATGGTACAAATTCAAAGGATAGTTGCTAACAAAAAAATCAAATTCGTTCGCACCGCTCTCTGGGACTGCCAAAAAGTGGCAGCCCCTTATTTAGATCGTTATGTTCACAAATGAATAAAGAAGCAATAGTAGGTTTAGCCGTAGTGTTAGTGATCTTAGGCATCATTGTTACCGTAACGGGTACTTACGGCATTATTGTTCTAGGCATTACATTTATATTAGCTGTCATTTCAATCAATTTGTTTTCACGTAAATCGGTAGCGACTAAAATCGGGGCAGTTATTGTGAATACCGATTTAATTTATAAAATGCTTATGCCAAGAAAGCACAAAAAAGCAATCAAAGAGCTAGAGGAAAAGGAAAGCCATGAATAAACATAACAAGCAGGTTAAGTTCGCTCCCTCTTGTCGCTGGGACCTCCGCTACGCTGCGACCCCTTACCTAGATCGTTACATGCCATGAAAACGATCAGCTTAATATTACTACTACTCATATCTAGCCTTTCATATGCAGAAGTGAATCTGGTTAAAGTTAAAAAATCAGACAATAAAATGTATTTGATAGAAAATGAGAAAGTCATTAAAACATATCATGTTGCTTTCGGTGCTAACCCCAAAGGACATAAACAAAAAGAAGGGGATGAGAAAACACCGGAAGGGATTTATTACCTAGACTATAAAAAGGAAAACTCATCTTTTTATCGCGCCATTCATATTAGTTATCCTAATGAACAAGATAAAGAGAGAGCGAAACAACAGCAAGTATCACCTGGTGGCTTTATCATGATTCATGGTCAACGCAATTGGTTAAGCCGGCTATCCCCAATCACACAACGTTTTAATTGGACGAATGGCTGTATTGCCTTAACAAATACAGAAATGGATGAATTCATGGGGTTGGTCAATGTTGGAACAAAAATACAAATTGAGTGGTAAGCATGTAACAAAAAGTTCAAGTGTGTTGGCTTACGCTCACGGGACCTCCGCTTCGCTGCGGCCCCTTAACTAGATCGTTGTGCACCGGAAAAAGGATAGTTAACATTTTTATATTTATACTCTCGTTATTTTATGGTGTTCTTGCTTGGTTAGGGCTGGTCGCAGGTACGTGCACTATGGGAGATGATGGCCACTTTATTGCTTCGGCGATTTATTGTTTTCCAGTCGTTTTGTTAATCACATTCTGCATCAGTAGAATTAAACTGGGCAATTCAATTAGTATTGCTGTCTTGGTTTTTCCAGCAGTGATAGCAATGGGGGTAGTTATAATGTGGTCGGGTCAAATCCTGGACACTACCATTGCTGGAAATCATCTGTGCGGTCGCGGCTACAATGATTATATTGTTGGCGGTTATCTATTCGAGCGTTTTGTGCCTTTAGTTCATCTTGTTTTAGGTTTTAGCTTAATTGCGGTGTGCACATTAAGAATTAATTCTTATAGGCGGGCAAAAAATGCATAACAATCGCAGGTTGTCGGACTGGTTTTCCGCTACGCTCCAAACCCGCCGCAACTGCGGGCGTTATGCCCTATAATGACTGATATGTTTAAGTTTTTGAAATATTTATATCCCAAGAAGAATGTGCTTGCCACTGCTCTTGAGAAAATAGAAGCTTCAATGGAAAAATATCCAACGCCAACATATTTTGATGAGTTGTTAATTTATACCTCAATTCAAAGTGATGAAACGATTGAAGTTAAACTAAAAAATATAAGCAAATATACTTTATTAGATATATCAATTACTTCTCAATGTCTGAATAGATATATTGCTGCACATTTTTATGATTGTGAGAAGTGGAACAGAAGCACGGAGTCCTATAATGGGAAAAAGCATATTTGGAACATCACACCTGAAATAAAAATCGGTCAAATAAAGCCTAACGAATCCTTTTCACTACAACGAGAAAGAATAAAAGGCTTTGATCCAAAACCTAGAACTATTAATGTTAAAATGTCAGTAATGAAAGCTGATGAGTCCGAGTCCGTGAATAAAATTTACTATGTTAAAGCGATTGTTATTGAGCAATAACTTCTATTTGTACAAAAAAAGCATATCCATCGCTTAAAGCTTTACCGCCAATCGTTTCGATCCCCACGTTCCTGCTTGCACTTCAAACACACCAGCACATTCGGTACCACATTTTGTGCATTTACCATCTGGTGTCAATTGCCATTCACTAAGTTCATACCAATCACGACCAATCAATAACGCACCACAATGATGACACCAAGTACTATCACCATGTTTATCATGCATATTGCCAACATAGGCATAGTGCACTCCATTGTCGAGAGCAATTTGTCTCGCTCTTAGTACTGTTTCAGGTGGTGTTGAAGGTGTATCCATCATTTTCCAGTCAGGATGAAATACAGAGAAATGCATGGGAACATCTGGACCTAAATGTTCTACCACCCACTGACTCATTTTTTCAATCTCAGCTTCAGAGTCATTTTCACCAGGTATAAGTAGTGTAGTCAGTTCCAGCCAAACATTAGTTTCATGTTTTATATACGCTAATGTTTCAAGCACGGGTTGTAGGTGTGAGCCGGTTAATTTGTGATAAAAACTATCTGTAAATGCCTTTAAATCAATATTAGCGGCATCCATATATTGATAAAACTCAGCCCTTGGTTCAGGGCATACATAGCCGGCAGTAACAGCGACATTTTTAATGCCCAGCTCAGTACAAGCTTGAGCGACGTCAATGGCATATTCATGAAAAATAACCGGATCATTATAAGTGTATGCAACACTACTGCAGCCTAATTCTCTGGCTTTATTGGCGATCATCTCCGGTGTTGCTTTTGCCATCAGCGTATCCATTTCTCTAGATTTACTGATATCCCAGTTTTGGCAGAATTTACAGGCCAAATTGCAACCCGCCGTGCCAAAGGATAATACTGGCGTGCCAGGTAAGAAGTGATTTAGTGGTTTTTTTTCTATCGGATCAATGGCAAAGCCACTGGATCGCCCCCATGTGGTCAGCACAATCTTGTTATCCTGATTGGCTCGAACAAAGCATAAACCTCGCTGCCCCTCATGCATTTTGCAAAAACGAGGGCACAAGTCACACTGCACTCGTCCATCATCCAGTAAGTGCCAATAGCGTGTCGCAACGGTATCGGGGAATGTTTCGTTAGTAAGGTCGCTATTTGTCATAATCACACCTCATCACTTTCAAGCAAACAACACTTGCAATCCTGAATAAGCAGCAGGATACTAACATTGATGTTACACCTTTAATTGGAGGCTTGTAATGGAAAATGTGCGGCCAACAGCCGTTGCTGGTTTGTTTTATCCTGCTGATGCCAATGTACTTTCTGACATGGTTAATAAGGAGCTCGCTCAAGCTACAGTTCCAGTTGAGGGGCATATTCCTAAAGCCTTAATTGTGCCTCATGCAGGTTATATCTATTCAGGTGAAATTGCGGCTAGTGCTTATAGCTATCTAAAAGCTGTTCAGCACACGATTAAACACGTAGTCATCATTGGTCCATCACATCGCGTTGCCTTTAATGGTCTGGCGCTTAGCAGTGCAGATTATTTTACAACACCATTGGGTAACATTCGATTAGACAAGGAATCTCAAGCAAAGCTGTCTCACATCACTGGCGTTCATGTCTCCGATCAAGCACATGCTGCCGAACATAGCCTTGAAGTACAATTACCTTTTTTACAACAGTCATTAGATGATTTTTCTATTACTCCCATTGTAGCGGGCAATGCCACTCCAGAACTGGTAGCGCGAGTCATAGAAACCCTATGGGGAGGCCCTGAAACCTTAATTGTAATCAGCTCTGATCTTAGTCATTATCATGATTATCAAACTGCACAGCAATTAGATAGCATGACATCTCAAGCCATTCTTGACCTTAATTTTGATGTTATCCATTCAAACGATGCCTGTGGCTGTATTGGTGTCAATGGCCTACTTAAATTTGCTCATAAACATCAACTCACACCTTCAATTATTGATTTAAGAAATTCTGGTGATACCGCAGGTAGTAAAGATAGTGTGGTTGGCTATGGTGCCTATTTATTTGAGGAGCTAGCCTAATGCTTACTGATAAGCAGCATCAATTATTAACAGATATTGCCAGAGAATCTATCAAACATGGTTTGGAAAAGGGGACTCCCCTAGCTGTCAATATCACAGAAATACCTGAAGATCTGACCGTAGCTCGTGCCTCTTTTGTTACCTTGGAAAAGCATGGGCAATTACGAGGCTGTATCGGCATGCTGGAAGCACGGAGGCCACTGATTGAAGACATTGCTTATAACAGCTTTGCTGCAGCCTTTTCAGATCCACGCTTTCCACCGCTAACTGAAGATGAATTGAGTGATCTCAGTATTCACCTTTCTATTCTCAGCCCATCTGAACCAATACCCTGTCAATCTGAGGCTGAATTAATCGAACAGCTACGTCCAAATATTGATGGATTAATTCTGGATGACGGTCAACATCGAGCAACCTTTCTCCCATCAGTATGGGAATCCTTACCCAAGCCTATAGATTTTATTCATCAACTAAAAATGAAAGCAGGCTTACCAAGGAACTATTGGTCACCACAATTACAAGCCTATCGCTATACCACCGAGAGTTTTTAAACAAGTACGTTTATTGAGGCACGGATATGTCGAAACCAGAAATATTAATGATAGATGGCAATCAGGCAGCAGCCACCGTCGCACATAAACTTAATGAAGTCATTGTTATCTATCCCATCACTCCGGCTTCTCCCATGGGCGAAGCAGCTGATGAATGGTCTTCTCGTGGTCAAACTAATCTCTGGGGCGTAGTGCCAGAAATAATTGAAATGCAATCTGAAGGTGGGGCTGCAGGTACTCTACATGGTGCATTGCAGGCAGGGGCCTTAACCACCACTTTTACTGCCTCTCAGGGTTTGCTTCTAATGCTACCCAATATGTACAAAATTGCCGGTGAATTGACACCAACAGTATTCCACATTGCTGCACGCTCTCTGGCCTGTCAGGCTCTATCAATTTTTGGTGACCACAGCGATGTGATGGCTGCCAGAATGACTGGCTTTGCCATGTTGGCTGCTAACTCGCCACAAGAAGTTATGGACTTCGCACTCATTGCTACTGCCGCCAGCTTGGAAAGCCGTATCCCAATCCTACATTTCTTTGATGGTTTTCGTACCTCACATGAAATTGCCAAAATCACTGCAATTGATGACAGTATCTATCATGCAATGATCAATGATGATTGGGTGCAAATACATCGTAGCCGTAGTTTATCACCTGAACACCCTGTATTACGTGGCAGCTCACAAAATCCTGATGTCTACTTTCAGGCTCGTGAATCAGTTAATCCTTATTACACTAAGATGCCGGCCATCATGCAATCTACAATGGATTTATTTGCCAAGCTGACTGGGCGACATTACCAATTGTTTGATTATATTGGTGCTCCTGAAGCCAAATATATCATTATCTTGATGGGCTCAGCCGCTGAAACTGTTGAAGAAACTGTCGATTATCTAGCCCAACAAGGCGAATCAATTGGTGCGATTAAAGTCAGGTTTTACCGCCCTTTTTCAGCTGAAGCATTAATTGCGGCTCTACCTGTCAGTTGCAGTCACATAGCCGTGTTGGATCGCACTAAAGAACCCGGTGCAGACGGTGAACCATTATATAAAGATGTCGTAACTGCGATTGCTCAACATGCCAGTACTGATGAAAATAAATTTCTCGGAATGCCCAAAATTATTGGTGGACGCTATGGACTTTCTTCCAAAGAATTCACCCCTGCCATGGTCAAGGCCATTTTTGTTCACCTTACGCAGACTAAGCTGAAAAATCATTTTACTATCGGCATTAATGATGATGTTGAATTTCACAGTCTGGACTGGGATCCTGATTTTCGTACCGATGCTCATAAAAATAATTTTCAGGCAGTATTTTATGGACTAGGTAGTGATGGTACCGTCAGTGCCAATAAAAACAGTATCAAAATTATTGGTGATAGCACCAAACTCTTTGCACAAGGTTATTTTGTTTATGACTCCAAAAAATCGGGGGCGGTGACAGTTTCTCATCTGCGCTTTGGCTCTGAACCTATCCACTCCACTTATTTAATTAGTAATAACGATGCCAACTTTGTTGCCTGTCACCAACCTATTTTTCTTGAACGCTATAACATGCTTGATATGGCGGCAGAGGGGGCTGTATTTCTGCTTAACTCACAGGCAGATGCTGATAATATTTGGGCAACTCTGACCCAAAAAATGCAGCAGCAAATTATCGACAAAAACATCAAGGTTTACACCATTGACGCCTATGCCGTAGCAGAGAAAACAGGCATGGCAAGACGCATCAACACTATTATGCAAACCTGCTTTTTTGCTATTTCAGGGATCTTGCCGAAAGAGCAAGCTATTACCGCGATCAAACAGGCTGTTGAAAAAACCTATGGTCGAAAAAATAAACGTATGGTCAAGCTCAATTTCAAGGCCATTGATGAAACCTTAGCCTGTTTGCACTTACTTAATATTCCCCAACAGGTCTCTAGCCAAATTGAGTTACATTCTTCCATACCGGAGTCTGCCCCGGAGTTTATTCATAATGTAACGTCTAAAATCATCGCTGGTCAGGGCAATGCCATTCCTGTCAGCTTTTTTCCTGCTGATGGTAGCTTTCCTTTAGGCACTACCGCCTATGAAAAACGAAATCTAGCACTCGAAATTCCAGTTTGGGAAACAGATTTATGCACCCAGTGTGGCAAATGTGTCATGGTCTGTCCTCACGCAGTTATTCGCAGCAAACTTTTTTCGACCAGTGAACTGGATAAGGCACCCAAAACATTCAAACATACGCCAATTTTGGGAAAAGACTTTCCGACAGATCTCTCCATAAGCTATCAAGTTGCCCCCGAAGACTGCACAGGATGTAGTCTATGTGTCGACATCTGCCCTATTCGAGATAAAAGCAATGCTAGCCGCAAGGCACTCAATATGGTCGCCATTCAGCCATTAAAGCAGCAGGAACGAGAAAACTGGGATTATTTCTTATCACTTCCTGAATACGATCGCCGACAACTCAAACCTACCACGATCAAAGGTTCAATGATAATGCAGCCTTTGTTTGAATTTTCTGGTGCGTGTGCTGGTTGTGGCGAAACACCTTACCTAAAACTCGCCAGTCAATTATTTGGTGACCGTATGGTCGTGGCCAATGCCACAGGTTGCTCTTCTATTTATGGTGGCAATCTCCCCGCTACACCTTGGGCAAAAAATAATTCAGGTCGCGGTCCAGCATGGAGTAACTCTTTATTTGAAGACAATGCCGAGTTTGGTTTGGGGATCCGAGTCGCTATTGATAAGCACAGAGATTACGCTTATAAATTATTAACGCAGCTTCCACAATTGAATGCCGAACTAGTTGAAAATATCATTAATGCCGATCAGTCCGATGAAGCGGGTATCTATGAGCAACGTCAGCGTGTTGAATTATTACGCCAACAATTACAGTCCACAAATACACCTGCTGCAACTCAACTAATGCAACTTGCTGATAATTTATGTACAAAAAGTGTCTGGATCATCGGTGGTGATGGCTGGGCTTATGATATCGGCTATGGTGGGTTAGATCATGTGCTAGCCAGTGGTCGTAATGTCAATATTTTAGTATTAGATACTGAAGTCTACTCCAATACTGGAGGGCAAACATCCAAGGCCACACCTCGCGGTGCAGTCGCTAAATTCTCTGCTAGCGGTAAAGTAACGGCCAAAAAAGATCTCGCCTTACTCGCCATGAATTATGAAAATGTCTATGTGGCACAGGTTGCTTATGCTGGTAAAGATACCCAAACTTTACGAGCCTTTCTGGAAGCTGAAGCGCACCAAGGTCCATCGCTAATTATTGCCTACTCACCCTGTATTGCTCATGGCATTGATCTATCTAACAATCATCAACAACAACAACTAGCAGTAAAAAGTGGCCATTGGCCATTGTTCCGTTTTGATCCCAATAAAATACAGCAAGGGAAAAATCCGATGCATCTCGATTCTGCTGCACCCTCCATTCCCTATAAAGACTTTATCCGCACAGAAACACGTTTTGATATGCTCTGGCAAACCCATCCTGAAGATGCTGAACGATTTTTGGCTCAGGCCCAACGTGATGTCAACCAACGCTATCATCATTACCAACAGCTCGCTGAGTTGGACTGGTCAGATAAGGCTAATGTTGCAGCGGTTAAGGCAGCAAAAAAACAAGCAGAAGAGGACATATAGACATGGCAGACTTAAGTACAAACTATCTTGGCCTGAGACTGGAAAATCCGTTGGTACCATCATCTTCGCCACTCAGCAAAAACCTAGACACTGCTAAACAACTCGAAGATGCTGGTGCGTCAGCCTTAGTCATGCATTCCTTATTTGAAGAACGTATAGAAGCCGAATCCAGACGGCACGATCGATTTTTTCATCAGCAAGATATCGGTCATGCCGAAGCAGATAGCTTTCATCCCTCACCAATAGAGTTTGCCAACTACCAAGATCGTTATCTGGAGAAATTACAACAACTTAAATCTCATCTCGATATTCCCATCATCGCCAGTCTTAATGGTACCAGCACCGATGGTTGGGTTGAATATGGTAATGCGATACAACAGGCAGGAGCTGATGCCTTGGAGCTCAACGTCTATTTTATTGCTGCTGATATCGAAATGAGTAGCCAAAAAGTTGAAGCGCGTTACTTAAATTTATTAAACGAATTGCGTAATCATGTTTCACTTCCCATTACCATGAAGCTGTCATCTCAATTCAGTTCACCACTTCACTTTATTCGTCAGTTGGAACAAGCTGGTGCTAATGGTGTAGCCCTATTCAATCGTTTTTATCAGCCTGATATCGATCTAGAAACTTTATTGACCACACCTAAAATACCGCTATCAACATCAGATGAAACATTGCTACGAATTCGCTGGATTGCTCTGCTTTATGGCCGAGTCAAGCTGTCACTGGCTGTGACAGGTGGCTTTCATACTGCGGAAGACGTGGTGAAAGCACTGCTCGTTGGTGCCGATGTAACTCATTTATGCAGCGCATTATTAGAAAATGGTGCCCAGCAGCTTACTTATATTGCTAACAATCTCAGTCATTGGTTAGAGCAACATGAATATGAATCGGTCAAGCAACTTAAAGGTAGTCTTAGTCAGCAATATGCCATAAACCCTTCCGCCTATGAACGGACAAATTATCTTGAAGTACTGGATAGCTATCACCCTAGCCGTGGAGTATTAAGATAAGGCGGGGTTACTTCAAAAATACTACTTTAAGTGAAAAATAAACGCTAAAAATTAAGTTAGCGTTGAAAAAAAAGCCTCAAGCAAATTACATGCTTGAGGCTTTCCTAAATCAAGATATCAAAATTAATCTTTTTGATAACAAGTGCTTACACGATAAGTATTTTCCCTCGTACTGGCGAAAAGACGACTCGTGAAAATGTCTTGCTGCTTACATCATGCCGCCCATTCCGCCCATGCCGCCGCCCATATCAGGCATTGGAGCTGCACCAGCTTCTTGTGGTGCATCAGCAATCATAGCTTCAGTTGTTAGCATTAAACCTGCAACAGAACCGGCATTTTGCAATGCTGTACGTGTTACTTTTGTTGGGTCAAGAATACCCATTTCAATCATATCGCCATATTCGCCTGTTGCTGCGTTGTAACCAAAGTTACCTTTACCAGCTGCAACTTCGTTTAAGATGACAGATGCTTCATCACCAGCATTAGTAGAGATTTGACGTAAAGGCTCTTCCATTGCACGACGTAGTAATTTGATACCTACATCTTGGTCATGGTTATCACCAGTCAAGTCACCTAGAGAGCTTTCAGCACGAACAAGTGCAACACCACCACCAGCAACAACACCTTCTTCAACCGCTGCACGAGTTGCGTGTAACGCATCTTCAACACGCGCTTTCTTCTCTTTCATTTCCATTTCAGTTGCCGCGCCAACTTTGATAACTGCAACACCGCCAGCTAATTTAGCAACACGCTCTTGCAACTTCTCTTTATCGTAGTCAGAAGAAGAGTCAGCAATTTGAGAACGAATCATTTCAACACGTGCTGTAATATCAGAAGCAGAACCAGCACCATCAATCACTGTTGCGTTTTCTTTGCTCACTGTGATTTTCTTAGCTTGACCAAGATCGTCTAATGTTACTTTCTCAAGGCTTAAACCAACTTCTTCAGAAATAACAACACCACCCGTTAATGTAGCGATATCTTGCAACATTGCTTTACGACGGTCACCAAAACCAGGGGCTTTAACAGCACATACTTTCACGATGCCACGCATGCTGTTAACAACTAATGTTGCTAATGCTTCGCCTTCGATATCTTCAGCAATGATTAACAATGGACGACTTGCTTTTGCAACTGCTTCCAATGTTGGTAGTAAATCACGAATGTTTGAGATTTTTTTGTCGAATAACAATACAAATGGGCTTTCTAAATCAGCCGTCATTGTTTGTTGATCTGTTACAAAATATGGAGATAGGTAACCACGATCAAACTGCATACCTTCAACTACGTCTAATTCGTTTTCAAAACCGCTACCATCTTCAACAGTGATAACGCCTTCTTTACCTACTTTTTGCATTGC
>ENA-OSET01003604-OSET01003604.1-sediment-metagenome-genome-assembly--contig:-NODE-3604-length-14129-cov-3.149872_pt1 | contig 14129 bp, 17 predicted proteins | sample MGYA00237882_ERZ534229 | MGnify/ENA primary metagenome ERZ534229 (study PRJEB26408, sample SAMN06266212) | sediment metagenome | isolation source: Hudson Canyon methane seep mesocosm | place...
GTCATTCCAACGCCCCGATTAAGTGGTGCGAGGAACGATTATCCGGCGACCGAAGGGAGCGTACTTGATTGGCTGGTTAGCTTTGATTGATAGCACTATTGTTCCAGTTTGATACTATCGATTTTAGTGCCTGCTGGCACATCCTTTAGCTGATTGTGTAGCTGCCCATTAACTGAAAAATGTACATAAATGCTAGCAACTTCGACGTTACTGTTTTCATACTTTCCACCTAAAACGGGTGGTACCTTAAAACTATATACCTGACCTTTTTCTAACTGGATATTAGCTCTTTTCATTTCGCCAATCATTTGCACAAAGAAATAGTTTGTGACAAATTCTTTATTAGAAAGAAGTTCATTGAACTCATCTACTGAATTAGTGACAAGAGAAAAATCACCGGTTGTTACATCTAGGAAATGTATACTTCCATCGTTTAAGTCTTGAAGAAAAGCATCGCCCGTTGCAGTAATTAATACGGGCTCTTTACCCTCACCAATAAGCCATTTCCAGTCAGAGACTATTTCAGCTCTATCTAAATGTTGAAAATATACAGTTAAGTCATTCATTGTCATACCAGCAGAAGCTGGTGTATTTAAAGACATAATAAATATCCCTATGATTAATATAAACTTTTTCATTACGGGCCCCCATCTGTATTAAGAGCTCACGGAGTTCCGTTAGCTGAATTATTCCGCGTCATTACGGGCCCAATTATTTTTAGTTGTTTGTCTTTCTGCTTCCCAGCCGCTCGGTAAACCGACAAGCTGATTTAAGCTAGGATCTCTTTCTGTAAGGTGGCCAACACCAACAACTTGAGCACCATCGGTTGATTCATGCTCATCTCCACACAAAAACTGCCAATCATTTTCATCGTGATAAACGTATAGGATTGGTTTCTCGTTTTTAAAAACACACCCGCAGACAATAACACCTAAATTTTTTGGTTCAAACTCCATTTAGTATTCCTGCTATTGTCTCGGTTATTTTGCTAATTTTATAGTCCGCTAACGCAGGCCGCAACAGACCCCATTCCGCTTGGTGGCTCTAGTTGGGTGTTTTAATAGTTTCATAAAACGCATTTGCCCTTTTCATTGCTACAGCAAAATCACCAGTAACGGCTAAATGAGCCGTAGCAACACCAAGTAATTCAGCAGATGCCCCGGATAGTTTACCCCCAAGCTTCATGCTAACAAAACACCATGAATGACCTTTTGGAACATCTCTAATTTCCTCGATATCGAGAAATGCCAAACATAATGCAGCAGAACTTATTTGGTAATCAATGGAAGCGTTGTTTTCGATTAGCTTCACACCTTTTGCTGGATTATATTCAGTTGATTCTTGATCTATTAGCTCTAACCCAAGCGTAAAGGAGGACTTATTTGAGGCGTTGTGTTTGCTAGTCAAAGATGAACATCCAATAACAACGAACAGAGTTAACATGAAAACCGTTGATTTCATTGATACACCTAACAGTAGGTTTAACGGGTGACCGTTAAACAATTATTGTATTTCCTATAAAATATTTGTTTTTTTGTTTTATATCAATCGACTAGTTCATTTTTATCCAACTCTCGTGAGGATAAAAAGCGAACTATTGGTCCGTTCATTACAACACAATACTTTTACTATCTCCATTTTTCCCGTTAGAAAACAGCCTCTTAACATAAAGGAGAAAAAACCTAATGGATAAAAAGCGAACCTTTTCAGCTGAAGATAATAAACCCAAATTACTTACTCAAATGAGACATGAGATCCAACGACGTAAATACAGCCCAAAAACTTAAAAAACATATTGTTATTGGGCTAAGCAATACATTCTTTTTCATAACAAGCAGCACCCTGAAAACCTCAATAAAGATCACATAAATCAGTTCCTTACTAACTTGGTTGTTAATCGTAAAGTATCTGGATCGACTCAAGCACAGGCTTTAAATTCTGTTGTATTCCTATATAAGCAAGTGCTCAAAATTGATCTAGGTGATCTCGACTACATCAGAGGATTCAAGAGATTTAAAAATATTCCAACTGTTCTAGGACAATCGGAAGTAGGAGCATTACTTTCTAAAATGTCAGGAAAACCAAAACTCATGGCAGCTTTACTTTATGGTTCAGGATTAAGAGTAAATGAATGCTGTACTTTAAGGATTCAAGATGTGGACCTAACACTGAAAACAATCACTGCACGAAATACCAAAGGTATGCAGGCCAGAGTTATCATGATACCGGATCGACTTATACAACCACTGGAAAAGCATCTAATCTGGAGAAGGCAGCTGCACATTAACGACATCAATTCTGGCGCGGGACATGTTCATCTTCCAAATGCTTTGGGCAGGAAGTACAAAAACGCTGCTACAAGCTTTGAGTGGCAGTATTTGTTTCCTTCAAACTCTTTGTCTAAATCTAAAGAAGGAGATTACTTCATGCGTTGGTATACATCACCGAGAACCATAAAAAAAGCAGTAAAAAAGCCACTGCTGAAATACTCATCAACAAGAGGGTTACCTGTCATACGTTGAGACATTCATTCGCAACTCACCTGCTTCAATGAGCCACAGATATCCGTACCATTCAAGAATTAATGGGACACAAAAATCTTAAGACCACAATGAATTATACCTATGTTCTCCGTCAAGACATTCGAGGCGTTACAAGCCCTTTAGATATGCTTTAAATTTGTAAGCAGCCCTGGCTATTGCCTAGGCTGTTCTTTGATTGAATATATTAATCAACTTTGAATATTACTTTCTGTAGTATGGACTTATATACAGAATGAACATTACCTTAGCAACAAAAGTTGATTATTTATGGTTGGTCAAAAGGAACGCTTTAACTCCGCTGTATGCGCTTTTAGTGCAGCGCCAAATTGTCCTTAAACTGATAATGACTAACCAAGGTTCTTGAGTAAAAGCGATACCTTTCTTTCGGCTCTTAAACACTGGATAGTTTACCCAGAACCATCACCATCGCATAACCGAAGCCTATTGTAGTCGGCACAAAACTCAGACACACCAACACGCGACCGAATGGCGTTTCAGCATTGCCTGCATTGGGCTTGATGGCTTTTATGAAGAAACCAAAAGGATTATAGATAACGCCAAAACACAAGGTAACGATCAGCCATTTGGGCAGCTCTATCGCCAAATGAAGGCAGGTAAAGTAGGTCACACAAAGCAATGTTGTCATGATCAGGTAATCTACATGGGAGCGAATAAGGTTGTGCGGCACAGGGAAAATTTTCTTCAAAAAGGCAACCTTGCCATACACAATAAGTGTCGCTAACCAGGCTTCAAGCAATGAGAACAACATGACCCCTGCGGCGGTGGCTAATAACCACAATAATGAAATTTCACTAAGACTGGTGGCATTGAATTGAGAGTAAAGTAATGGGGTGTCCATAATAGTATTTTGCGCTCTTGAATGAAGTAAATAATAATATTTGTGGGCAGCTTAGCTGGATATGGCACCTGAATCTTGTAAGATTGGGCTATGAAAAAAGAAACTAGTTTAATAATTCGAAAGTATAGATCCACCTACCTAGGGGAACTGGGTACAACTACGTCTCACCAGCACGGCGCCCTTGTACTGCTTATAGGTTTGTCAGGGCGGATACGCCTACATTTTCAGGGTGGTCCGTCAATTGATTGTTATAGCGCATTGATTGATGCCGGCGTGGCTCATAGCCTAGACCCGCAAGGAGAACGGATAGCAACTATCTATAGTGAAGTGAGTTCGCCGGAAACGCTGTTGCTGAGGTCTCTCTATCTGCAATCCCAGCCCTATGCCTTTGATGTAATTAAACCTTCAATATTCCTTCACCGAAGTGAACAGAAGATTCTAAACTTTGACTTAATATCAATGCTTGGGCTCAATCGCCTGGATTCTCTTCCATCTCTAGATTCTCGAGTGGTACGGTGTATTGAATTGCTCAATACACCGGCATACTTTTCGGCAGGTCAAATAGCGATAGCGGAGCAGGTTCAGTTGTCTGCTTCCCGACTCAATCACCTTTTTAAACAGGGAACCGGAGTCTCTTACCGGCGTTACCGACTGTGGTCGCAGCTGGCTTTTTTTATGCGTAACGTTAAATGTACGAATAATCTCACAGAATCTGCGCTAAATAGTGGCTTTTTTGATGCGTCTCACCTTTCAAACTCTTACCGAAAACTATTTGGTATTTCTCCTGCAGGTTTACTTAAAGGCCTTGACCACTTTGAGGTTGATCTAAACTGATTGGTTTCAAAGCACGCGTTTTCTGACAACCCAATAAGAAGCGCTTTTTGCTCTAGGTCAGCATTTTTTGTGGAGCCAAAGGGAACGCTTTGGCTAGGGGCTTATCGTTAATCGAGAGTGTGACTGGTGAGAAGGCTTTATGCTATGCATTATTCATAATAACTTACCTCAGACCAGACTGTTTTCCATCGTTGCAGTTTCTTACTACTAGATAATAGTTTGGTTGATATAGGCGTAGGTCGCTTAAAAGCAGCTATAGAACTTAACAAAGCTGCGTTAACGGCTCCCTTACAACAGTCACTATACGAGTAACTAACAATAATAAAGTCTCCACATTTAGAGCAATTTCTAAAATCCGCCTGGTTTGATCCTTGGCGCTCTATTCTTAAGGGAATGCGTGACGTGACTTTGATTGAACCACAAACATCTGAAATTACTGTCAATTCTCGTTTTTTACAATAATCACAATTACAAGTCCTAGGTGAATATGCGCTTAATTCTAGTGGTAAATTAACTAGGATATCAACGTTACCGCACTTGCATGTGCCTTTATATTCTTTATGCATATTTATTATGCTCTTATAGTAAGTAAGGAAAACGCTCAATATGGGGGATCTCAAGTGCGCCCCCATTTTTTACCATATTCAGATGGTTGTTGTAGTAATTATTATCGAAGGAAATACCTTCTCCAATTAGGCTATAGAGCATTGACTTTAGTCATGTTAATTTCCTTTTTCTTTAGTGTTTACAATTTGTAAGATCATGATGGCAAAGAACAATCTATATTTAAACATTACTATCAATGCTTCAGACTCATCTTTTTGATGGCAGAACTACCTATAGACCCTAAATACAGATTACCTTGATATTCAGATGCGCTAGTCAGCATAAAAGCATGTTCGCCGCTTGGGTCCTGTATACTCCTGATAATTTCCCCGCGATGATTTAACTTGATAATAAAACCATATTTAACTGGCTTTGGATGCGATAAAAGACCTTTAGGTAAGCGCATAAGAATTTTTCTTATGAATGGATTTGTTTGTAAATTTTCAACATCAGGATTACGGGGCGCAGATAAGGCCAGCCAATATGAGTTCCCGCTACTACGAATAATATTATTCGGGAAGCCCGGAAGATTGTCTGCAAAGATTGACGTTTTACCCTTTTGACTGCCATTAATTATGATACGTAAAATACGATAAGACATCATTTCACTTACTAGTACGGCTGATCCATCATGACTCATTGTGATGCCATTCGGAAAAAATAATTTATCACGAATGACGTCTACTTTTCTTGAATGAGGATCATAAGACAATAAACGCCCTAATGGCCGGCCATCCATAAAGGAATCTAATATGTAATCATCTTCTATACTGTAGTGTCTGGATGAATCAACAAAATAAATGACTCCATTTTTGGCTATTGCTAGGTCGTCGATAAATTTGAATGGCACGCCATTGATAGCAGATGCGAGCGTTGTAATTTGTCCATTTTTCGTAATGGATAGTAGGCCTTTTTTGGCGTCAGCTACAACTAAATTACCTTGATGGTCGAAAGCTAATCCCAGTGGCCGCCCTCCCGTATTAACCCACTCCTCTGTGAGACCTGATAAGGGGGAGTGCCGGATCACTTGGCCACTTGCTAGGCCCGAATACATCAATCCTTTTTTATCGAAAACAACATCTTCTGGCCCAAAGCCTATTTTAATAGTCGAAATATTACCCAGATCCGATTTTGGCGCTAATACGCCTTTTAGCTCCGGCGCAGCTTTTGGTACAAACTTTGGAACATCAAATCCTATTGGCCAGAATAGAATATATGCAAAGAATAACGATGTTATTGGCAAGATAAACAGAAACGTTGATTTTTTAATCATTTTGAACTTCCTTATTTATTAGACATTTTTTCCATTATGAAAAGACAGCATAACCTACAAACAAAACTACCTAAGCTCTCAGGTTAATGAGTATGAATAGGGTTTGTTTACTTAGCGTAAGCAATCTTACAAATCACTTAGTTAGGTTTTTTTCTGATAATTTAGGTAGGTCAAAGTAAGGCCAGTCATTACATCGAAAGTCATTGGGTGAACTCAAATTGGTTTCATGAGTTGATAGATTAGATGAGACTTGTTGGAAGGTTCTCTGCAATTCGTGAAAATTCCTTGAGCCATTATTTTTCTGGGCCACAAGATTTAGACACTGGCAATAGGTGAGTGTTTGGCTGTTTTGTTTAAGGCGTTTGGCCTGCAATTTGAGATGTCTGATGGTTGAGTGATCCATAACTAGCTCCGTCATTACAATATCTCTGTGGCCCACTCCGGAGATTGTCGGATTTTTAAATAGTTATTTAGTGCTCAATACATTATGTGTAATAAAGCTGATAATGCACTGAGTGCTTTGCCAATGTGGGCGGCAGGTATTTACCTAATACCGAGGCAAACTATAAATGGCAGCTTCCTAAAAATCAAGTGACATACATTTAGAAGGAATTTAAACGGGCACTTTATAATAATAACCATCGGAATCGGAGGAGGGAAACTCAATCAGTTTCGAACAATTATCAGCGATATCATGATATTCGCTTTTAATCCTTTCCTAGCGATTTTTGTGAGCCAAAAAGGTATCGCTTCTACTCCTTAGTTGTCATGCTAGAGGCGAGCTAAATCATGACAATTAGGCCAATTTCGACAATATCAATAACGATTGAAGTTGAGCAAAAGCGAACCCTATTAGGTTCGTTAAAAACCGCTAGCTATGAGCTGCAGAGCGATCCTTTTGTACTCATACTTGGTCGACTTTATTATATTCAATAATGCACGCTGTTGCACTAGAACCAACGCAATGATCGATGATTTCAACTGGTCGACGCAACACTTTATTCTTAAGTAAAAGAAGGCTCTTAAGTGATAGCCATCAGAGCCCCCGACTTTTTTCATAAGTGTGTGAATACGATTTACAATTTAAAACCTGACTTCGCCTTCAACTTGCATAATTAACGTGACCGAGTTCTCTACTTCCAGGTCAAAGAAATAAACATGAGTTCTGGATGCATCGGTGGCAAGTTGATAGCGACTCGAAAAACTATATCCAAGCTTTAAATTTTCAACGTTAGCACTGCCTAAATTTCTGAAGGTACCTAATTCATTGAGATCAAATAACTCTATAGAGGATTGATAGCTGTTTTCTTCCGTACCCTCTTTAATGAGAAATTTAATATTTTCATTAATACCTTGGTAGTACACATACTCCCAACTAGCATCCTGAAAACTTAAAACCAGACCGTCTACGGTATCGATGATGTGAGTTGCTTTCGCGTCCTCGACGCTAGAGTACTCAGTCAGTAGAAGTTTGTTTTGATATTGACTCCAGCCATAACTAGAAGAGGTGATTTGATACAGTTGATCTACCTGACCGTTAGAAAGGTCAATTAGGTAGATAATACGGTTATCAATAGCAAAAACGAGACTGCTTCCTTCAACAAAGTTTAAGTTCGGGTAGCTCAAGTCAGTCGTCAAGATTAGTGGTGTTGAGATTTTTCCGTTTTCAAGGTCGAGCGTTTTGATACCTTCTTGACCAGTTAAATAAACCTTGTCTATTGTTTTAAGAGAAAATCGATCATCTGCTAATGAAAAATATATTTCAGTTGTGCCGGGCGAAGGCTCGAATGAATAACTACCTATTGATTCGCTTAGAGGTATGTAAGATGATTCAAGATCGAATTCACCAGATACCAATTCTGTTGCGGTGAAATGGTAAAGTCGATCATCATCTAGAATATAGGTTTGATTGTTTGCAATAAAACGACGACTTTGGGGTAATTCGAACGCATAGCTCGTAACAATATTAAGCGTTTGTGTGTCCACTATTTCAGTGATACCTCGGGAGTTATCATAGTAAGCCTTGTACATTGAAAACGATTGATCTTCATTCTTTGTATAAATAGTGTTGCCATACTGCCCCAAGAAATCATCAACTGGCATAGGCCTGACACCTCCGTTAGGTTTTGCTTCTACAAGATAATATTGATTATCACCTCTAGAATCACACTCAAAATCTGGACCTGCTACGATCAGTTTATGCGTTGAGTGCTCAGTAAATATTTGATTAGATTCTATATCGTCCAGTGAACATAGAGGTGAGGTGATAGTTGAGGTGTCGATCAAAAATGTATTTGTATTTCTTGATGTTGCTACCATTAGCGCTTCATCTTGAAGCCAGACAACAGTCTCATAAATGAGTGTACTATCTTCGCTATTTTCCAATAGATAACCCATTTTGAAATGTTCGAATGGTGTAGTATTGACCTTGGTAGTTTGCCCATTATTGCCGACATTGACTTGATAAACATTATACGTGTCAGCGGATTCGGGCGAGGAAGATGATTCGTTGCTAGAATCGACGGGGCCTGTTGTGATATCTCCAGGACCGGAGCCCGACGAACCTGTTACTTGTTCAAGAAAAAATAAATTCGTTTGATTCAATTCCGTAGAACCCGCCGCGCCATTCAATGGCTCATCTTCATTATTAGTGTCACTAGAACTACCGCAAGCTGTAATCAGCATACAAAAGGATATCGAAGTAAAAAGTTTAAAAAAAGAGTGAGCTTGGCTTGAGTTTGCGCGCATAAAAACGTTCCTTGTCATGGTGGTTAAAAATATTACGGGTGAAAGTTTTTAAGATCACCAAAAAATAATTCGGTGATACTACGACAAAAATCGATATATACAAACAATAAGTGAAATTTGCGTTGTTGAGATCAATGCTAAGGTGGCTTTGCAATTAAAGGCGAGAAGCCAAAAATGAAGGAAATTAACTCAAAAAAGGTTCGCTATCTGTACAAAGCATTAATATTAAAAATCCAATAATTCACGGTATTTAAATCTAAAAGAACTTATTATGAGTCTATCCTATTGAACGAGACCAATATTGATAGTGTAATTACATAAAACACTTCGTTCTTTGTTTTTTAGAATACGACACACTGCTAACTAATATTGTTTAAGTAGAAAATTTTAGGGATTTTATGATTTTAAAGGAATCTATAGTTACGTATAAAATAGGTGGCGAATTATCAGAACTCTTTATCGATAAATTGATGAAGACTCATGATTGGTCGTTTTCAGAAACTATAAAGACTATAGAGGAGTATAAGCGTTTCATATATTTAGCTACTATTACTTCTAGACCAGTAACCCCCAGTAAAAAAGTTGATGATGTTTGGCACCTACATTTAACGTTCAGTCGAGATTACTGGGATGAATTTTGCAATAAAGTTATTGGAAAGCAGATACATCACAATCCCTCAGAGTCTAACAATCATCAAATAATGATAAAGCAATATGAATATACATTAAATCTATATAAACAAGAGTTCAATGAGGAAGCTACCACGGATGTTTGGCCTATATTTAAGAAAAATAAAAAAAGGCCTAGCTTATTTAGACGTTTCAATAATGGTTATTCACTGTCAGCTTTGCTGATATTGCTGTGGACGGGATTTGTTTATGCGGAAAAAAGCGCGAATATGGCAATGCCTAAAGACTGGTTTAGCTGGCAATACCTTATTGGCGGTATCGTAGTTATTTACGTGTTGAAGTTTATACTTTTTGATAACAGTAAACATCCACGCAAAAAAAGAAAAGATAAAGACAAATCTAATAATAGCTCCAATTGCTCAAGCTGTTCTAGTTGCAGCAGTTGCGGAGGAGGAGGCGATTGAAATTATTATTTTCCTTAGCTGTAGTGGTCATATGTCTAACAATATATAACTATAGTAATAGTGGGGATAATGCAGATGTTACGTGGAAGAACAGTCGCGACTATGAAGTGATTGTATTTGACCCTGAGGGTCAGGCTTTCTTAAAAGCTGATGTTACTTATTTGGGGAAGAGTTTACCCTTTGGCGAGCAAACGCACCAAGACTGGAAAAATATCGATACTGATTTTTACAGAGTTGGTATTGAAAACATTGGTAGTTATTCTTTTACTTTAGACCTTGTTGAATATTCCTTAGATAAGGGAAAGTTAATGACAAAGAAGCTCAAACTACCTAGCACAATTAAAGAATGGTATTCAGTTAATGAGCTATTTCCAGGGGACAGGGTTGAAAGAGAAAACGCTTATGCTTGGTCATATTCGAACAATGTATTACATAGAGTATTTTCAGTAAATCTCTTAGGTGAAATCATTAAAGTTGATTTGCCTTTAGTTTATAAAAAATAGAACCGAACAATATTTTACTCTAAACACTCCTATTCTTATCAAATAAAAATAGCGTGTTGCAGCGACTAATTGAAATCACACTCCAAAACCTTCGTTCTGCTAGTAAGCGAAAGCAGGAAATTTAGGCCATTTTAGCATTGGCCTTCAACGCCAATAATTGGTACTTATACGGTAGTAAATTATAGCGGGCATTGTACGCACTAACCGAGCCTCCTGATTCATAAGGTAAGGTCGTGTACTGACTTCTACACGTAAGAACGGTTAACACCAAACGAATATGTCGTATCTTAATTATTTTTTCGTCTATTATTTTGACATTAAGTGTGTCGATGTCAGTTCAAGAAGAAGTTTTTCATCTTCATCCATCACGAGTGTTCGCATCACCTTTAGGGTTCTACCATTTTTTACAAATGTTGATCGTGCCTTTAGTGTTCCTTGCTTACGATTGGAAAAAAGTTGTGTATTTAAGTTAATCGCGAGTGGAAATCCGGGCTCTCCTGGTGAGACCGCATCGGTCCCCATTGCAGTTGTTGTAGCAACCACATCAGCAAACCAAATCATTGATCCGGCATGTACCGTCCCATAGGGATTTAACATCTTATCGGTAATTTCCATTTTACCTCCCCCTGTTTGGTCATCATTAACCCAATATTCAAAATCCAGTGCGCCCGACATATCCATCAAACTATTCCTTAAATAATATTTCGTTTTTAGCCTGTTCTAAGATTTAACTTTGCTACATGCTGAATCATTAATGACTAGCCCTGAACATTCATTTTCAGTTTATCAATACATCATACTCTCTACAGTACAGCCCTTACTTATTCATGCTGTTAAGACCTGCATATATTGAGATCTACTGAAAATAATTTTAACAACTAAGACTCAACTAGAAATGATTTAAATTGACACATTATCAACGATTAAAGACATAACGCAAAGCTAGAGAGCACATTGAAGAATGGCTGATTCCAAATAGTCAAACTTGTCTTTATTGCCGGCTATAATTTCGATTCTGTTTTCATCAGCTTCATCAAATTCTGTTACCGACAGCACCTTATCGACGATGTTATAGACATAAACGCCATCATTCGTTATGAATATCGCTTTTAAGCGCTCTGCCTCAATACCGGTTAATAATCCAAATAGTTTTTCTCGGTCAAAAATAAAAGAAGATTTAAAACGCCAACCAATACTGAAGAAACCTTCCCCCTGGTTTTCAATTTTCATATAGCCACTATCTGGTATATCAGGCTCAATTAGAGGGTTAGTATTCAGATTTTGAGAGTGATTTTTATGACTATGTGTATGTTGGTGTTCATCAGTAGATTTAATCGTTGATACACAATGATTCAGCCATTCAATTTGAATTTTTCCGTAATCTATTGAGTAAAGCGGTCTACTCGGTAACAAGCCTTTTGCTTCAATGTAGTCTGATAAACGTTTAAAATCACCTGACTCATATTTATCTTGTTTATTAGCGACAATAATATCAGCGACTTCCAACTGCTGATTGAAGGTGTCGTGGTTAGTGTATCGACTATCACCAATTTTTCGGGCATCAACCAATGTTATCGTCGCACCTAACGACAACACATCGTTGTAATGTTCAGCAGAGAGTACAGATAACACCTCTTTTGGATGGCCTAGTCCTGTGGGTTCTATTAACAAACGATCTGGTTTTGCTTTAGCCAGTAACATATTTAATGCAATTTGCATCGACAAGCCAGAAGTACAACACATACAACCACCAGAAACTTCACGTATAAAAATACCAGTCTCTTGACCGTGCGCTCCAGACATAATTTCACCATCAAGACCCACTTCGCCAAATTCATTAACCAGGACTGCCCAACGTTCATTTTGTGGTTTGTTTGCGAGTAGATGTAAAATGGCTGTAGTTTTACCAACGCCTAAGAAACCTGTAATTATGTTCGTGGGTACGCTTTTGTGGATCTTCATCTTAGAGACTCGTTGGTTAACTATTTGTGGTCTTTAACCAAGACTTTATTGGCAAGAACCACATATTCGGAAAGTTTGACGACTGAAGGGGTGTTAATTCGAATGTTAGAAATACCTATGCTGCAATGCCGTTACACTCCTCACATAAACAATCCAACTCTAACTGAGAATTCATTAAGGTATAACCCGCAGTAGAAACACTTTCACGCAGGTCTTCAACGATACTTTTTTTAATGCCAATTTCTTTTACCTTATGACACTTTCTGCATATAAGAAATTGAGGGACTTCATGAGCATGTGAGCAAGCAATATGAGAGCAAGCAACATATTTGTTCGCTGAGCTCAGTTTATGGACTAAATTTTCTGATACGAGAAAGTCCAGTATCCGGTATGCCGACATGGGTTGCATTGCTTGTTCAGCGAATTTGTTAAACTGGTCAGCAATTTCATACGCAGAAAGAGGTGTATTCGAACGTATCAACACCTCCAAAATCAGTTTCCTTTTTTCGGTTAATTTGCCCCCTGAGTGCTTACATTGTTCTACCGCTTTAGATAGGACCTTCTCAACTTGTGATTTTTTCATTTTACATAAGTACCATCATGATTTTTTCCCATCGATGAGAAACCGAACTTCAATTATTCGTAATCGTCCACGGCAATTCAATTTTCCCGATAGCTGATTCCACTAGTATTCGTGCTCTTTGAGTCAATTATTTGAGTGATCAAATAAAACCCGGCAGCTAATATTGCAAGCAGCCACGCAATCATAGGGCCAGAGGGTAAATCAAATATAGCTGAAGCAAGTAAACCCAATAAATACCCAAACAAACCGATACTATAAGCAACGGTAAGTTGATTCCTTCGGTGTAAACTTACAAGCGCAGGGACAATCAAACTGGCAAACACCAGATACACTCCAACCAGTTGGGTTGACAACGTAATGGTAATCGCAAAAAGGGGGTAAAAACCATAGGCACCTATCTTTTTTTTGTATTTAAACCATATTAATAAAACAGCCGAATAAACCAGTGCAGTAATTAATAGGTCTGTATATTCAACCCATAATATTTGTCCCATCATGACTTCTTTTAGTCGCTCACCTCCATGAGGGTCCTTAGCCAACACCAGCATGCTACCCGTCGCAGCTAACATAAATAACACGCCAATCAATGCTTCCTGTATTCGAGCTGATACATGTCGAAAACGATAGAACAAACTTGCACTTCCTACTGCACCACCAACTGCGATTAACTGTGAAATGAATACATTTGAAGAATCATCATGAGTCCCTACACCAAAATACCCCGCGACAATTAAACTAAATGCAGCCATTTGAGCGATTGCCAGATCAAGAAATATAATGCCCCTACGCAACACTTCCTGACCCATAGGTACATGAGTACTTAACACAAGAACACCCGCCAAAAATGCAGGCACGATAATCTCTATTTGCAATAAAAGGTCAGCAAGGCTCATTTGATATTTGCCAATAATTGATTGATGGTGACATCGTATAAGCTTTTAATCGTCTCCGCGTTAGCACTTCCACCTATCGTGAACGGTAATGTCACTATCGGTATGCCAGTTTTGTTTGAAAGCCATTGTGCTCCTTTGGCATCTTGGTAAGCGGCGATCAGAATAAAATCAGGTTTACTCTGCTGAACGAGTGATACTAAACGCAGTAAAAGTGAACTTGTAGGAGGAAGC
>ENA-OSET01003606-OSET01003606.1-sediment-metagenome-genome-assembly--contig:-NODE-3606-length-14115-cov-7.832384_pt1 | contig 14115 bp, 15 predicted proteins | sample MGYA00237882_ERZ534229 | MGnify/ENA primary metagenome ERZ534229 (study PRJEB26408, sample SAMN06266212) | sediment metagenome | isolation source: Hudson Canyon methane seep mesocosm | place...
ATCATTAAAAAATTTACATTGTTCGGGGTTGCTGTTCGTGAAAAAGATAGCGGTGATTATTGGGATGTTTTAGTGGTCGCCGGTTCTGTACGTGAAGCTAGGCGCTTAGGCGTTTCAGCCTGTGAATCTGAAGGGTTAGTAAATCGAACTAATATTCAAAATACCTTAGTTTATGAAAAACATGCGGAGGTGTACCAATGAAACCAAATTTCAAATTACAGGAGGGCAGTAATCAAGAGATCCATTTAAAACTCACTTATGAAACTAAGGAGTTTTTAATTAAGTTTGATGTATTCGCTCAGGATATAGATTTAGTCGAAATTGGGGCAGGGGAGTTTGATATTACAGAGCTGCTAAGTGATGAAAAGCAAAACGACATTAAAGAGAGAATTGTCACCCAATTAAAAAAGGAGGATCAACAAAATTATATCGATGTAATGGCAGCATAAAAAAAGCCGATTAGAAAAAATTCTAATCAGCTCTTGATTATTTTACTTTCTCGTTCCCAGCTGTCGGAGGCTGGGGACATCAACGAGGATTTTATTATGCAACAAATACAAAATATCAGCAAATTATCGGAGGCGTACCGATGAATATTAAAGACGCATTATCAATCTTAGGCTTAACCGCTTCAGCTGATCAAAGTGGAATAAAAACCGCTTACCGTAAAGCCTGCGCAAAATATCACCCTGATCGCAACCCAGCTGGTTTAGAAATTATGAAGGCCGTTAATGTGGCTTATCAATTTCTAGTCGAAATCAGCTACAACGGAGCAGAGCGCCCAATTGATGAAGAGGTTAATTCAAATTTTGGCGACATGCTAAACGATGCCATAAATGCAATTATTGGCTTGTCCGGTGTTGATATTGAAATTTGCGGCGCTTGGGTTTGGCTTACTGGTAACACCAAGGAATATAAAGAGGCTATTAAAGCCGCTGGTTTCTGGTGGGCCAAGAAAAAAGCCGCGTGGTATTTCCGGCCAGCTGATTATAAAAGTAGAAATAAGGGTGATTGGGATCTGGAAAAAATACGCGATAAATACGGCAGCGTAAACGTAAGCAATCAGCCACGCACATCATTAGCTAATTAATCTTTATAGGGCAGGGATGCCCACAATCGAGGATAAAAAAATGAAAGCTCAAGAATCAGTAAAAAATAAAGAAATCGGTATTTACAGCGTTAAACAAGTCGAAAGCGCAAATTTAGACTCTCAAAAGAGCCTGCCTGACCTTAGCCAAGCAAAAAAGCACTTTGTCCCGCTCAATATTGAGTACTGGAGCCCAGAACAAGCTGGAGAGGAAAAGCTTGTTTATATTCATTCTATCGGGGGGCATGAAGTCCCAGACTTAGAGACTGGGGAAATTAAAACGCTTACTTGCGTAATGTTATTAGAAAAACAAGATGAAACAGTTAAGCGCTTTATCAATGCAAGCCGCGTATTGGTCGGAAATATTCAGGATGCAATTAACAGGGGCGAAATTGTCCCTAAAACTACCTTAACACCTGTTGCCATTACGTTTCTAGGCGCATTTAAAAACCGTTCTAACGCGTTTAGTTCTAACCGCTGGCAGATCATCCCTTTAATTAACGAAACAAGCGAGGCTTAGTTATGAATGCTCAAAGTCTAACCAGCTTTGAGCAATCAATCTTAAACGGTGGTGTTGATTTAGCAGTATTTGAAAAATCAGCACCACTTAAAACGGTGGAAGAAATCCGCCGTGATTGGTTGCTCGAACGTATCGGAAAATTTACCGCTTCAGAATTTTACAGGCTGGTTACTTTCCCTAAAAAAACAGAGTTGCAACCTGGAGCCATTACTTATGTCTCAGAAAAAGCGGCTGAATTACTAACTGAGTTTACCGATGATGGCTTTACCTCTTGGGATATGCAATGGGGAAAAGATCACGAACTTGGAGCAGTTGCAGCGTTTGAAAAACGTACAGGTTTAAAAGTAACCCACACAGGCAATAATCAAAAATTTATCACACTGGGCGAACATATTGGCGGAACGCCGGACGGCCTAATTGGTAAGCGTTCAGGCGCTGAAATTAAATGCCCGAAATCAGCCACACACCTTCAATATTTATGCATCCAGAATCAGGAGGATTTAAAAAACACCTGCCCTAATTACTACTGGCAAATACAAGGCTTGTTGCATATCACCAAGCGTAAAATTTGGTATTTCATTAGCTATGATCCACGGTTTAAAGATAAACAGCAGCAGTTACATTTTATTGAAGTAAAGCCTAACGCTGAAGATCAAAAGTTTTTGGTTGAGCGGTTAGCAATGGCAATTGAATATAAAAGTTACCTTTTAATAAAAATGCGGGAAAAATTTAGCCCGATCATAAACCAAGAAGCTGTTTTAAAAATCCTAAAAATAGGGCGTACTAAATTATGGAATTTAAGGAAAACCGATAAATTCCCCAAACCCATCCAAGCTAACCCGCTTTTATGGAAATTAACCGATATTGAAAGCTACACAATAAAAAAGCACTAACCTAAATTTAAGTTAGTGCTTTTATAAACCGTGTGAGCTTGGGCGGCCACCCTTGCTCACACATTCCAAAATTCACAGATTGGAGCAATAACATTATGACAACTGAAAACACAAATCAAGTTAAGCCCTTATTTGAACTAGGTAGAACTGTTGCAACGCCTGACGCATTATTGAAACTGACAGGAATGGATATTAATCCCAGCACCTTATTAAGCCGACACATTTATGGTGATTGGCAAGATATGGACGAGGAAGACCAAGAAAGCAACCGTGAAGCCGTGAGCCAAGAAGCGCGGATTTTTTCCGCTTATGTTTTTGGTGAGGTGAAATTTTGGGTAATTACTGAAGCGGATAGATCCAGTACAACGATTCTTATGCCGGAAGAGTATTAAAAAATAGCATAAATCATTATCCTAGAGCCGTTCAAAACGGCTCTACTTTAAACAGGGAACTAATATGAAAATAGTATCAGGCGGTCAGACTGGAGTTGATAGAGCAGCCTTAGATGCCGCAATTGAATGCAATATAAACGCTGGCGGCTGGTGTCCAGATGGACGCAAAGCTGAAGATGGCAGGATTGCAGATCATTACCCACTAACAGAACTACCAGGAGCCGGTTATAGAAAACGTACATTAAAAAACGTGCAAGATAGCGATGGCACTGTGATTATTTATTTTTCTGAGTTGAGTGGCGGCACCAAGCTAACAATTGACTTCTGTATCAAAGAAAAAAAGCCTTATGTTTTGATTGATGCAAATCGACTAAGCGAAACACAAGCGGCACAAGAAATAATTGAATTTATTGCTGAGTTTAAAATTCAGACTTTAAACGTGGCGGGACCGAGAGCAAGTAATCAAGAACTAGCATACCCATACACAAAAGCTGTGATAAGCAACACTCTCAAAAAAACTCAATAGACATATCAATAGAGTGTGCTCGGAAGATGGCCATTAGCTAGTTCCATAATATAAAGTACGTTTCGGGAATTGATTATGGGACATAAAATGGAACGCCTGAAAGGTGCATTCTATCGTCGGCGGGAAAATTCCCATAATGTATAGATTATGAAACAATTCGATTAAGCATTTAACCCAATACTTGAGAATAATACTCAGTTGAAATACTAGACAAATAGGCGTATATGTACTGACAAAGTAACAACGAAAAGCTAGGCCTGCTGGAAAGTAGGTGCAGAAAGTTACGGATCCAGAACGGAGAGCCGGACTACCGAAGGTGACTGAGTAAAGGTTGAGTCAGGTAGTCTGGCTTTTTTATGAAATTACCTTAAAGGAAGTTACATGAAATATTTAATTAATATGTTACACCATAGATATAGCATTACATCGCGCGCGTTTTATATGCAGATGTTGTCTTTAACTGCCCTTATCGGGGTATCGATCGGGGCCACTCAAGCAGCATCGGTCTACGATTTCAATTATACATACCAAAGCGGATACGTGGTGTCCGGAGAGGTAACTGGTTCCGTGTCGGCTACTGGATTAACAGTCGATGACGGTTTCACCGTAAATTTTAACGGCACTATCGTTAACAACATGTGGTCTGGCAGAAAGGACGGTTTGACATGGGTCGCGGATAACGGGTTTATTTCGTTCGACGGCTTAACTAATAATTTTATATTTACGGACGTTGTTTTTCCAACTGGAGGGCTTATTTCGTACCATTTTTATCACGTCCCCGAAGTGTTCGCGAATATATCATCATTTGATCTATCGGAGGGAGGGCCGCGTGAGGAAACGTTTGAATCGGCAAGGTGGAGTCTAGTTGCTCAGTCTGTCCCTGAACCTACAACTTTCATGCTTATAGGGTTAGGTCTACTTGGTTTGTTATGTTCGAAACATAGAGTGAATCCATAAGAGAACAAATGCCGTCGGCACACCAACTCTACCAACGTTTAATATACCCACCCAGAACTAAAGCTATTTCTTGTGAGGTAGCTTTTTTCTTTTTCTGTTGCTCATAAAGCCGGTGTATTACGTTCTACGTGTTTTTGACAGCAGTGTAGGGCGAGCAACGCCTTTCTGCCCAACTTTGGGTAAAAAGTTAGAAGGTACCAAGAAAAATTGGGGTCGTAGCCGTTTACAGAAAATAATTTACAGCCTCTTTACTGAGAAAATTCAACGGCAGTTATGGGGCGTTACCGGACAGTGCCCATCTCGCTATTTCCCGCTCCCAATTTTACATAAGCCCGTTATGCGAACAATAACACACATCAAATCCATACACTCAGCTAAAAATCACACAAAGCCCCAAAATCACCAAAAAACCAGCGAACCAAAACGCTAATAATTACTATTAAGCACCACTTTTTCACTGGATAACTACCTTAAACTCACACATCAAAGCACCCTCAACACAAAATAAACCTGTGTAATTCCTTAGCATTATTTGGGGATAAATCAGGCTTAAACAGAGTTAAGCACAGCTACTTATTACAGCTAAATGACAGTTACTCACATTTTCTGTGGATAACTTTGTGCGTTGTTTTTGCGTAACTCGCTCAACCCTTTGCAAATAAAGGCTAGAGCTTAGATCGTACAATTTTTATACGGCTCTTTTGTATCGTCAATTAATACCTGCACTCTTTGAGTAATACCACAGAGCAGAGTATAAGGAATCGTTCCTGAGCAAGCAGCAATCTCTTCTACAGGCAAACCATCCCCCCACAATACCACTTGATCTCCAAGCTGAACGTCCGGGCAACCGTTTAAATCAACGGTCAACATATCCATAGACACGCGACCAATCAATGGTACACGCTTATTGCCTATTAATACTGGCGTTCCCTGTTTTGCATGGCGTGGATAACCATCACCATAACCTATCGATACAACACCTAGGCAAGTATTTTTATCCGCTTTCCAAGTAGCGCCATAACCCACCGTCTCACCTTTTTTAACTTGCTTGATGTCGATAATGCGCGAGTACAAACTCATTACAGGCAAAAGGCCGAGTTGCTCTGCAGAGCCATCTATCATTGGAGAAACACCATATAGCATCAAGCCCGGCCTAACCCAATCAAGCCTAGTTTCAGGCCAAGCAATAATAGCAGCGGAATTAGCGACGATCTTCTCTACATCTAAGCCTTGCGTTACTTCATTAAACACAGCAAGTTGCTGCACTGTCTTAACATCTTGCACGTCATCAGCATTAGCAAAGTGAGTCATAAACACCATGGGCTGACGCACGCATTGACAGCTCTGTAAGCGCGATAATAATTCTGAAAACTGCTCAGGTCTAATACCTAAACGATTCATGCCGGTATCAATCTTTAAAAAAACCGTTATAGAACCAGCTAAAACGACTGACTCTAGCAATTGAACTTGTGATTCAGAATGAACTACAACATCTAGCTGATAATGCAGTAGAGCCTCTATTTCATCAACCTGACTAAACCCTTGCAGAATTAATATGCGCCCTTGAACACCCGCCTCTCTTAAGCGAATGGCTTCATCTAAACGCGCAACTGCTAAAGCATCAACTTCTGCGCTTAAGTTCTGCGCAATTCGAATCAAGCCATGACCGTAAGCATTCGCTTTAATAACCGCCATGACTTTTGATTCTGGCGCATAGTCACGCGCCCTGCACACATTATGGCGCAAAGCCGCCATATTTAATTCAATATGCGCAGCAGCTGGGATCATTCATAGTCTCCGCCTGAATAGGCGTCATGAGCGCAATTTTCAAAGCGGGTATATTTACCTAGGAAAGTTAGTCGCACGGTACCAATAGGCCCATTACGCTGTTTACCAATAATCAATTCCGCCATGCCTTTATCTGGACTATCTTCGTTATAAACCTCATCCCGATAAACAAACATAATAACATCGGCATCCTGCTCAATACTTCCCGACTCACGTAAATCAGACATTACCGGTCGTTTATTGGGGCGCTGCTCTAAATTACGATTCAACTGTGATAAAGCCATCACTGGCACATGCAACTCTTTCGCCATGGTTTTTAAACCACGCGAAATATCCGAAATCTGAGCAACTCGGCTATCACCACTGGCTGGCGATTGCATTAACTGTAAATAATCCAAAACAATCAAACCTAATTGACCATTATCACGTGTCAACCGCCTTGCTCTGGAACGCACTTCATTTGGCGTCAAACCCGGTGAATCATCAATAAATAACTTAGTTTCAGCCAATAAATTAATTGCCGATGTAAGTCGCGGCCACTCATCATCATCTAATTTACCGGTACGCACTTTATTCTGATCAATTCGCCCTAAAGAAGACATCATCCGCATGGCTAAAGAATCACCAGGCATCTCCATACTAAATACAGCAACCGGCTTACCACTGCTAATAGCAACATTTTCTGCCATATTCATGGCAATAGTCGTTTTTCCCATTGAAGGACGCCCAGCAACAATAATTAAATCACCTGGCTGCAAACCTGAGGTCATCTCATCTAAATCAGTGAACCCCGTTCCTTCTCCAGTAATATTACCCTCTTGCTCAAACAAGGTTTCGATTTTTTCAACGGCTGTACCCAACAATTCTTTAATCGGGGTAAATCCTGCCTGACCTTTCTGACGCTGTTCAGCGATCTCGAAAACACTTTTCTCCGCTTTCTCCAGTAAATCACTAGTCGTTAAACCTTCTGAATTAAAGGCAGATTCTGAAATATCACTACCAATATGAATCAACTGTCTTAAAACAGAGCGGTCACGAACAATATTGGCATAGGCTACGATATTTGCGGCGCTAGGAGTATCTTTGGCTAATACACTTAAATACGCTAGGCCACCCACATTATCTAGCTCATCCACTTTAGTTAATGCTTCAGAAATGGTGACAACATCAAAAGGTACCTGCTTTTCAGCTAAATCTTGGATCGCAGCAAAAATCATCCGATGGTCTTTACGGTAGAAATCAACGCTAGCAACTTTATCAGCAACACTATCCCAGCGCTCATTATCCAACATTAAGCCACCCAACACTGACTGCTCAGCTTGAATAGAATGCGGTGGCACTTTTAGAGAATCCATAGCTCTATCACGACTTACAAATTCAGTATCAGACATCTACTTCCCCCATTTCAATCAAAAAATATTATATAACTGATGTTACGCACAACTTAATAGAACTCGTTCCCACGCAGAGCGATCACTCCCATTAAGTTAAGCAGAAATAGGATGGGTAGATGTCTTTTTAGGTGCACAGTGAAACCCATCAACCCCATGTAAAATGATGGGTTTCGCAAAAAGACGCTCTACCCATCCTACGAGAAGAAACCCTTAACTTAATGGCAGTAACGCGAAGCGATAAGAACGAGGTAAATAGAAAACCCCCATTAGCTCGCTTTATTTATTTAAACGCAAACCACAAGGCTTGCTTTTTTATTAATCTCGCGTGAACTGCGGACTGAAATCCGCCCTACAGCTTTCTTAATGCCATAAAAAAAGGGTTGTAATTTTAACAATTACAACCCTTTTTTGCTGATCGATAATGCACATTTTAATATGAGTAAAAAACCCATAAAAAACAGTGCATATCGAAAAACGATTAACGTTTTGAGAACTGAGGACGTTTTCTCGCTTTATGTAAACCAACTTTCTTACGTTCCACTTTACGTGAATCACGAGTAACAAAGCCTGCTTTTCTTAAATCAGCACGTAATGTTTCATCGTATACCATTAAGGCACGAGTAATACCATGACGGATAGCGCCAGCTTGACCTGATGGTCCGCTGCCTTTAACCGTAACATTGATATCGAATTTATCTGCTAATTCTACTAATTCTAATGGTGAACGAGCAACCATTTCATCAGTTTTACGACCGAAGTAAACGTCAATCGATTTATCATTAATTGTGATTTTTCCAGTGCCTGGTTTAGCGAAAACACGAGCAATTGCTGTTTTGCGTCTTCCAGTACCGTAATATAGAGCTTCTGCCATGATATTAACCTGTTAGTTGCTTAAAGTTCTAAAACTTTAGGTTGTTGCGCCTGGTGTCCATGATCAGGACCCGCGTAAACTTTTAATTTTTGAAACATTGCACGACCCAACGGGTTTTTAGGCAACATTCCTTGAACTGCATTATTAATAATACGATCTGGAAAAGTTTGTCTTAATTTACCTAAACTAACACTTTTCAAGTTACCGATATAACCTGTGTGGTGGTAGTACATTTTATCTTTTTCTTTATTACCAGTAACACCGATTTTTTCAGCGTTAATAACAATAATATAATCACCAGTATCAACATGAGGTGTGTATTCTGGTTTATGCTTACCGCGAAGGCGTCGTGCAACTTCAGTAGCTAAACGTCCAAGCGTCTTGCCTTCTGCATCGATCACATACCAATCACGCTTCACTTCAGCGGGTTTTGCGCTAAATGTTTTCATATTCGTATCTTTATGTAAGATTTTAAGTTAGCCGTACATGATACTAAATAAACACACTGTTTTCAAGAAGATATTCTCTTATAAAAGCAACTAGATACGCACTATTTTTAGAGCGCCATTCTGTTCAGTAAAAGCATAGCCGTTCTTTCCAGCTCGCTTCACTGCATACATTGTCTGGTCTGCTTTCCCCAATAAACAATCAAAAGAACAATCTTCTTCCGCATCAAAATCGGCAACACCAACACTAACCCCAATATTAATCATTATTTGACCCTTAACTAAGATCGGCTGCTGAATTAAACGGACAATCTTATCTGCTATTTCAAGTTTAAATGCCTCAGAGTGGGCATTTAATAGAACCACCAAAAACTCATCACCACCCAAGCGGCAAACTATATCTGTTGATCGTACGCAATTTAATAAACGCTTCGCAACAACTTTGAGCACCTCATCACCAGCAAGATGCCCATAAGTATCATTCGCTAATTTAAAACCATCAAGATCCAACATTAAAGCGCAAACGCTATTTTTTTCTGTATTAGAAGCAACATATTCAGTAAATATAACTTGCGCGGCCGACTTACGTAGCAGTTCTGTTAATGCATCATGCATTACCTCATGCTTGATAGCTTGCTCAGTAATAACTCGCTCAGAAACATCAAATAACACACCTTCAATCAATACCCCTCCTTGAGCACCCAACACCTTGGACATTAAACAATGCACCCACACAGCCCCCTTTTCACTAGTCACCTGAAAGTCTTGACTTTCTAAACCCTCAGATAAAAAAGCTTTTGCGAGCAAACCATCAAATTGATATGGCTCAATGAAAAAATCTGAAAAAGAAGAAGCACCGACTAATAGGTCGCTAGCACTCTCCTGTAAACGCAAAATAGCTGGCAATGTCGAGTTATACCCCTGTACCACACCCGCTTCATCGAGCAAAAAAAGTCCTGCACTTGAAGCGTCATAAGCATGCCGTAGCTGTTTCTCTATTAGTTCAACCTCTATTCTCAATTCATGTTCAGTATTAAACTTATCATCTAAAGCTTCTAACAGCTTATTGGTGTCAGCAATCAAACGACCTAATTCATCATTACTATTCCTTTTTAAAACCTCAATACGCCCCGCATCCCCATTTCGAACTGCATGCAAATTATTAGAGGCCAGAGTTAAAGGCTGAGTAATATAAGTACGAATAAGCAAAAAAATGACTATAGCAGTCACACCAATAAGACCAATAGAAATTAGCAGATTGGAAATAACCTGCCGCTCTGCAGCTTTATGATTAAGCCTGTCCGGCCATTGAACCACCAACTGCCCGACTACCTGACCATCCCCAAAAGGAGAATAAAGTAATCTAAGCACTTTATTTTCAAAGTCATGGGAAGTACTTTTGAACTGACTTAGACTAAAACCACCCAAGCTCTTAATCTCAGCGCCATACACGTTATCATTAACCAATAATCCTTCGAGCACTTCAGTAGCAATTTGCTCATTGTTAGAATACGCAGCAATCGAGGCCGTTTGCTCGATCGTCGATATTAGCTGATTAAGCTGCACCTCTGTCTGCTTAACAGAGCCGTGATATTCGACCATGTACAGTACAACAGAAGCCATAAAGACCAAAATAAAGGTAACTAACAACACCAAAAATAGCATCTTTCGATGCAAGCCTTTAAATTTTAACTCACCCATAAATCACTCTAAGGAAAAAAGTACTCGTACCTTGCTACCCTTAATGCTATCCCTATCGATATAAGCAATAGCACCTTTATTCTCCTGAACAGCTGAGAGTATATACTTAGCGCTAGTCAACTGAACCGGAGGCATTCCCTGACCACTAAATACAATACGCGCCCAATAAGCATCAATCTGCCGAACTGAACGCTTCGTTAAAAGAGGATAAAATTGCCCTCTCATTACCGAAAAATCATAGGGAACTGCCTTTATTCCATTCGCAAAAGCCCTTGTTCTCCCCATAAATATAGATTGAATTTCAGTTTTTGATATAACTGACACTGAATTTTCAATATGCGTTATAACTACAATCTCGGCTTGCAGCAAGAGCGGGCTTGCTAGCAAGCAAAAAGATAAATATTTAGCTATTGTTTTCATCATCTTAGAAAACAAAGTCTACGCCAAGCGACCATAAATTCACTTCTCTTGGAATATTTCCCGGCTCATCTTGAGCCCAGAGGGCAGCACCCCTCTCACCAAACCAAAAATGTGTCCACTGCGCTTTAAATGCAATATTCGAATAAAAGTCCCAACGCACGCCTAATGAAAAAGACTGCTGGTCAATTGAATTATAATTCAAGGCCTGGTCAAGGCCTTGTTGCAACGCTAATAATGATGGCGCAGGCACCAAGGGCGCGGGAATATCGACTTGATCATTAAACGAAAAGCTTAATCCATATAACCCATAAACCGTAAACTCAGAAAAGCGTCGACCAACGCTAAGATATGCACTCACCGTATCGACAACATAAGAATTATCCGTTTCCATATAGGAAGCTTCCGCTTGAGCCAGCCAAACACCGTCATCATAAGCCGTACCTACTGACATAAAATGTAAGTCAGAGCCCTTTAAAGATAAATCAGGAGATAAATCAGCAGCACTGGGGTAAACAGGAGCTAAAGCAGGATCATTCACCGCATTAACAAGGTCTTGCGCTGGCACATCCGACAAAAAGTGCATATAGGAATATCCTGCACGCATCCGCCAATCACCAGACTCATACACTATATTTACACCAGCAATAGGCGCTTTGATACTAAACAAGCCCAAACCAGTCTGCATTTGACTATAGCTATAACCAGCCTGTAGCTTTAACGTTAAAAAACTATCATCTACAGCAAACTTTTGCGCAAAATCAATACCATCAAAATGCGACAACGGAATATTGGCATAAAACTCATGCGGAGGTCGCATCCATACATAGGCATAACCAACTTCACGGTAATCAGATAAAAGAAAAGTATCCAGCCCCATTCGTCCAATGCGTATATCCATATTATCCAGTGGACGCCACCGTATAAATGCCCACTCTAAATTTTGCTCAAAAAAATCCCCCGCATGGTCCCTTGCGATCCACTGCACTGTCGCATGCACTGCTTCAGTCACATCCACATCAAACTGAACACCTAAGCGTGAGTCAGTGGTCACACCCCAGCTATTATCAACTGGATCCATTTGCGTTCTATTACGCAAAAATCCAACACGCCCAGTATCTAAGCCTGCTCCACCAAAACTACCGAAACCTTTGATAGACCAGCGATTACTACTCTCATCAGCATTTACAGTGGCAATAAAACAGGCAAGCAAAAGCAGACAGCATCTTAGCCACCTCAATGGCTTGACTGTAAACATAAAGCTCACTTATTACCTACCATCGGCATTTCAATACAACTTCCTATACTTTGATTCAGTGTACATCAACTCGTTTTAACATATCCAAAGCCACTGCCTCAGCTATTTTTATACCATCAACAGCAGCAGATAAAATACCGCCCGCGTAACCCGCACCTTCACCTGCGGGATAAAGGCCTTGCGTATTGATACTCTGCAAACTGCTATTATCACGTTTCAATCGTATGGGCGATGACGTTCGTGTTTCCACGCCGGTTAATACCGCATCATGCATTGCAAAACCACGAATTTTCTTATCAAAAGCAGGCAAAGCCTCACGAATTGCAGTAATTGCATATTCTGGCAAACAGTTACTTAAATCACCCCAAGTCACTCCCGGCTTATACGATGGTTCAACACTACCAACCGCCGAGCTTGGCTGAACCGCTACAAAATCACCGACTAATTGTGCTGGCGCATTATAATTTTCACCCCCCAAGATAAATGCCTGCTTCTCCAGCTTATTTTGCAACTCCAAACCTGCCAAAGGCTCCCCTGGGTAATCTTTTTCAGGCTCAATACCAACTACAATCGCACTATTGGCATTACGCTCATTACGCGAATACTGACTCATTCCATTAGTCACAATATGTCCTTCCGCAGAGGTTGCTGCAACAACCGTACCCCCAGGGCACATACAAAAACTATAGACAGAGCGGCCATTTTTACAATGATGTACTAACTTATAATCTGCCGCACCCAATAATTCATGTCCTGCAAAATCACCAAAGCGACATTGATCAATTAAAGATTGGGGATGCTCAATTCTAAAGCCTATAGAAAAAGGTTTAGCTTCAATATAAACGCCCTTCTCAAATAGCATTTGAAAGGTATCGCGAGCACTATGACCGACAGCAAAAACAATATGCTGGCTGGCTAAGGTTTCGCCATTAGCTAGGCGAACGCCCTGCACTTGCTGATTTTCGATCAAGACTTCATCAACACGCTGCTCAAAACGAATTTCACCACCTAATGATTCAATCGTAGCGCGCATTTTTTCGACCATAGTCACCAGTTTAAAAGTTCCTATATGCGGCTTGCTTAAATAAAGGATTTCTTCTGGCGCACCAGCAACAACAAACTCTTGCAACACTTTACGGCCGTGATGCTGTGGATCTTTTATTTGCGTATACAGCTTCCCATCAGAAAAAGTTCCCGCACCACCCTCACCAAACTGAACATTAGATTCCACATTCAATTTACGTTTACGCCATAAACCAAAAGTATCTACCGTACGCTCACGCACTTGCTTGCCGCGCTCTAAAATAATTGGCTTAAAACCCATTTGCGCCAAAACCAAACCAACAAATAAACCGCACGGCCCCAAGCCTATAACGATAGGTCTCTCGGTTAAATTATCCGGTGCTTGAGCGACAAATTTATAAGTATCATCAGGCCTTGCTTTAACTTGTGTATCTTCGGCAAATTGCGTTAATAAAGCGGAATTTTTGCTAGTATCAACATCAAGACTATAAATAAAAAAGATATTCCTCTTTTTACGAGCATCGTAACTACGCTTATAAATACTATAGCTCAACAACTCTTCATCCTTAATAGACAATTTATTGAGTATTTCCGCGCGCAATTCTTGCTCGGTATGTTCTAAAGGAAGTTTGATATTGGTTAAACGTAGCATGAAGGTATTCTAAGGTAGGTAAAATTATTGTATACGATGCGGATCTAATTGTATTGATTGCACACGGCGGCCGAGCATAGAGATAACGCCATTATATCGCTCCGCACCGGTAGAAGAAAATTCAAACAAATAGGTACGCGCAATATGCCACTGACTACGATTATCCTTTTTTAGTGTAAAGCTAGCAAAA
>ENA-OSET01003607-OSET01003607.1-sediment-metagenome-genome-assembly--contig:-NODE-3607-length-14115-cov-5.656860_pt1 | contig 14115 bp, 17 predicted proteins | sample MGYA00237882_ERZ534229 | MGnify/ENA primary metagenome ERZ534229 (study PRJEB26408, sample SAMN06266212) | sediment metagenome | isolation source: Hudson Canyon methane seep mesocosm | place...
GTACCATCCAGCATCTAACACCGATTTTGCATGTTTCGTTTTAGCTAGAGCAGAACTACTCACATTACCAACCACAAATAGCCTCGATTATTCATTACATTATAGCGAACATGGCTAGATGAGTCAATTTCGTTGCAACATTATAAAATCATCGTCTTGATACTAGACGCGTTTTCAATGACTCATTGGCTGTTTCCATCTTCGCCATTTCACATTACATGTGTACGTGCTACACCCATTTCTTAAGCCAGTGCACGGATGCAGCAATGATAATCACCCACCCCCACAGCGACAATCCAAAGGCCATTCGAGCTGGCGTCATCTGTTCACCATCAGCAATAACCTGCGTGGTACCAGGGACATATAACAGCATATAACTTAGATTAATCTCTATACGTTCCCATAATGAATGAGTTGTCCCGCCTATGTAGTCAAGGCCTAACATTGCTGCCTGAACAGCGATCACGCTGATTAGCGCGATAATAAGTAGGGAAGTTAATTTTTTCACAATAGATCCTTTCATAAATGTAGCCCTTTCCACACAATCGTGCTCTTGTTACGTGGTAATCTATATTGTATCATACCATTTCTACGAAGTTGAGAAAGCACTATGAAAATCATCAAGTCGTCTATTAAAGCCATCGGTGGGGGTGGGCAAGTCTTAGTTGCCACTGCCTTACTCGTTGCCGGCCTAAATGCGTTTACACAAAGCAATTTTAACGCCTCTATTGTCGATATGGCGGGTTATATGCATGCCACAAAGGTCACAGATGGTAACCTTATCAATATGTCACAAAAAAAATCACTTTCCTCGGACATTGCTTTTATTAAAGGCATTTTCGACACTGACGTGACCATACAGCGTGGAAAATCATCCTATGCCAGCATGAGTGATGACGAATCCATTACGATTACGCTTAACCCGTTTAGTGGTCTTCTTTATAGGCAAGGGGCATACTATCCTGAATTAAAAAAGATAGAAGGCTTAGCCGAAACACGCTCACTGATTGAGGATAAATTAGGCACTGACTTCTTCTCTGAGGATGTCGTCTACACCGCGATCGCAAGTCATCATGGTGTTGATAAAGAGTTTTTACGTAACGCCAAGACATCCGTTATTTTAATGCATGAAGCAGTTCATGCTGTCGGCTATGAGTCGACAACAGACTTAATAGCCGCCTTGGAGCTTGAAGAAAACAAGCAGCCCACATTTAGTGCGCTCCACGAGTATTTAGGTGACAGAAAAGGGCTTGAGCTTTTTTTATTTAAACTTGCGTCCGAGCACGCGCCGCAAGGTAATGCTGAATTTGTTGCACAATCGAAAGCCGTTGTTGATATGTTTGCCCTTTTTAGGATGAATACGAGTTTTGACAATGACACCCATGTGGGTGCGGTATTGGCGATTGATGAGATGATTGATATTGTGAATGCCGATGGCTATTCTGTTGACCATGCCTTAACCCAATTCCATCCAGATAAAATGAAAGCCTCGGTCGCAGATCAGTTATATTCTTGGGACCATTATGTGCATGCTGATGAGGACTATGGCCACCATGAGCCCAATAGGGTAGTCACGGGCAATGCTAAAGTGTTTTTTGATAAGGTAAAAGCGGTGAGTGACACCTACGTTGCAGATCAAAATGAACGGTTCACTTGGCTTGAAGGTGCCGTCATTACTGCGGCCAATGACTACGAAGCGTGCAGCGTAAAAACAAAAGATAACTCCCTTAAATCGATGATCGGTGACTTTAGAAACTGTAATTTACTGAACGATGTCGAGAACGAGAACACTAACACCCCGACGCCCCAAGTATAAGGATGGGCTTTACTGCACACTACCTAGGTATTACATAATGACGCTAACCCCAGTTGACGGCAAAATGCTGAAGTCGAACGAGTTCTCTTTTGTTATTCAAGTTAATCCAAACACCTCTAAAACAGAACTCTTTCTTTTAAGTCTTGATGAACTGGCTATTTCCCAAGATGTCTTTTCCCTTACTCCAGAAGGCGTGATTGGCAAAGCAGTCTCTTTTCTAAATTCAGACATCTTTATTAAAGTACACGGACTTGGCCATCCCTTGCATGATAAAGTTTGCTTAATGTGGATAGATAACACAGGTGGATCCAAGAAATCAGTTGAAAGTCCTGTTTTATTAGAAAAAATATCTATTTAGTCATAGCAGGCACTAGATCCTAGCATGCTCAACATAAATTACTTCACATGCTCCATCACCCGTGTCATTGCGCGTTAAAGAGCTTTTAAACACAAACCCATCTTCATTCCTGGCGTTGACTAAATATCCCTTCAGATGGATGATTTGACCTTCTTTAGCATCATCAATCACATCTTGAACGGCATCGCTGGCTGGTATTAAATGCATATTGGCACTCTGTCGTTCAATGTCACGCCTTGGGATCACCAATTCAGGTGTTTTCCAGTGATACCATCGCCTACTCTGACGAATAGTGATCGTATCTAAGATGGCTTCATCAGACATAGTTCCCCAGCCCAAGGCTAAGTCCGTTTTTGATAAATTCGCACCTGCATCTCTCGTATAGTTTTTTTTGCTTAAAATTTTGGCAGTAATATCAAAGCGCGCTTTTAGTTGAATATCGTAGCCTGCTTTTATAAGTGTTTTTTGATCTTTGGTTTCTATGTCAACTTGAACAGGAGGGGTAGAGGCTTTTATGCCTTCACCTAGCGTCACCGTATTATCTGACAATAGGAACCAGATAATAAATACAGAGGCGACAAAGGAGAAAGTGATTTTTATCATGGCAAAGATCTTGGAACAGACAGGTTTAGCTGGCCTGCACACTAAATTGTGGATCATAGAATGCTTCGCAGTGAGTTTTGTTTTCGGCTAGAGTCAACTCTTCAGCCTTCCTTAAAAGCAGTTCCTTATGTGCTTTTGACCAGTACTTATATTCTTCTACTGTGAAGGTGCGCCCCAACGCAATAACAGCATCACGGTAATCGCAAAACGAAGAAAAGTCAGCACTAACCCATTGCAACATTTCTTTACAGACGTCTAGCTCTTTAAATTCTAGATCCCCGAGGATCTCCCTTGCCTTATCTGCTTTTATCTGGTGAGGTTCAATATACCTAGAAGTAATTAAGAAATCGCTTATAAATAAATGAGTCAGTAATAATATAAAGGCAATTTGCACGCCATTGGTAACGTATTCTAAGTTAACGCCAAAGAAAATATACCCCACTATTAAAACAAGAATTGAAACAGCAAGCAATATCCCTGGGATCACATACATCATAAATGAGATCATTTCCCCTTTATCAACTTTCAAGTAGGACTCTTTAAGAGTAGCTTCCTGCTGTGTTCTTTTTTGAGCAATTTCTTCAGTGGTCATGGGGGTCATAACAGTAAACTCCTTTATTGTGTAGGCTACATATGGTACACGCTGAACCATTTCAAGTAAAGGCATATTCCTTTCATGGTGCCAGACTTGACATTTACCAGAACACCTGTTACTATCTTTATGCATATCCATCTTACCACGGAGAAAGGAATGGGCAAGGCCGAGACATTAAATACAGTTACCACCGCACAAGCGAAACGCATTCTTTGTTGTGACGCAGCTTCATTTTCTTTGCTGGTAAAGTCTAAAACATTAACGAGCATAGCTAAAGGCAGAGGCCTTTTTCTCAAAAAAGATGTTATTGCCTACAATAATAAGTATTTTCAAATTACTGCAGCAAAAAAGGCTTTTGACGTTCGCATAAAATATTTTCGTCGCACACTGAGTGTTGATGAGGCGGCTAGTTGCCTGAGCATTTCAAAAGCCATCATCACTCGGTAATAAATACCGGGAAGATTGTCGTATTGAAAGGGGCTTCACCCGTTAAAATCACTCGAAAATCGCTCGCTAACTTTGTTAATGATAGATACAACCAAGGAACCATTCCTAAAAGACCTTTATCAGTTGATGCTATTCCTGAGTACACCTCTGTCTATATCGCGTCAAAGTATCTTTGCGTGTCTTCAAGTGAAATTAGTCGCCTAGTAAGCGAAGAAAAGCTGCATGTCAGGGATCTCGAAGCAAAAAACCTACATGCGATCTCGAGAAGATCCATTATTAACTGTATGACGGATAAAAGTATACGTGTTTATCCTCTTGATAACATCGACATATCGGATCCTGATGTTAGCGCAGATAGTCTGGCTGAATACCTTGAAGATCTACATGCCAAACTCAGTGAATTTCACATAAAAAATGCACTTTATAAAACGGTTAACAAAGAAATGCAACGTGTCATGAAAAAGCTAAATGTCATTAGTAGAAAAACAGCACAAACCAAGCTCGGTGTTGATGCGAACACCCTTGAGCGCCTTGTTATTTCAGGGCAGTTAACCCGTTCCCCGTATGGCCTAATAGAGTACCTAGATAAAAACGAAGTGATCCAATATAGTAAGCACAATGAAAGCACCGATGTTCATGTGCCGTTCATTTCCCTGGAAATAAAGCAGAGATCTTTAGAAAAGCGTCGTTTACGTGATGAATTGAACGGCCTACATGCGATTTGACATCCTCGGGGATTCCTACAGCTAGACGCTCGCGCTCGGACATGAGCGTCTAGCTGTAGGAATCCCCGTCGTTTAGGGCGGGGAGAATGTCAAACCCGCGTGGAGTGGGGCGGTCATTAAACTTAGCGAGAGTAAAAGAACTATTAATATCTTGGTCGACTTCATAAGCATCCTTGCATTTACGCGCCACAATGACACATGCACCTCGATATGTCAATGCGATCATTCTATGCTTGCATTACACTATAAATTCAAGTTACAATAAATTTACAACTAAATGCCAACTTAATGCTAATGGATTTTATTATATTGCCATGTAATCTTACTTAATTTTTTAGGATGACTATGAAAACAGTATATAAATTCGCCGGCACATTTCTATTACTATTGGGCTTTGGTGTCGCACAAGCGCAATATGTTGTAGTGATGCCAGCCGGTAGTACCGAAAGCACTTCTGTTTCTGAGGGATTGGCTTTAAGTGTCGTATCCTCAGAGATTAACGCTAACAGCATTACATTAAAGTTTAATAAGCCATTAGGCGGTAGCGTTAGTAGAGATTACTTTAGCTATGATCTCAGCACCTACGGCAACAACCTGTCGCTAACTAGCGCTAGTGTATCGGGCGATACCCTTGTATTAGGTCTTAATAGCATCTCCGCGACCAGCGCCTCTATCGCCACACTTCACTACACCGATCCAAACCCCGGTGTAAATGACGGGTTATCGGTACTGCAAACACAAAGCGGTCTCGACTTTGAGTCCACGAGTATGTTATTAACCAATGTTACGCCGCCACCACCGTCTTTTACTCATGCGACTATGTCGGCGGGCCCAACCTACCAGCACGTTACCCTTTATTTTGATGGCTTATTGGTCAATGCGACTGAAGCGGGTTTACATTACTCTGTGAAACCTGGGCAGTTAGCTAAATATAACGTTTACGCTAATGGTTACGGTGGCTCTCAACCTCATTATGTGACTATTAGCTCTTCCGACGGCATAACGTCAACAGCGCGAATTACATACATTAGTAGAATTAATTACTTTAATGCGTCAGGTACTTATGTGAGATACACGGGCGGTACGTCAGGTGCACTTGCACTTCGCACTCCTGATGGTGTTTACCTTCCAGCTTTTAATGTTTACCAAAATGAATAGCTGTCACCTTAACTTCATTTTAAGGCGTCAGACTAAAGCATATACTTAGCTATTAGTCAATTCTTATAGCCCGGGTGAATTCACTTTCACCTGGGCCGAAGGATCGTCATAATAGGTCTCTTTTATATTTCTAATAGGTAGCTCTATAGCTTAGGTAGCTTATGAGCAACTGCTGCTCGTTTTTGCAGTATAGCTTCCTGCTCGGGCCAGGTCATAATGGCATTGAGGCCTTTTTTCTCAGCGAGAAAATCTGTGAGAGTGCCTTGTTCAAGTGCTTTTTCGACATCCTTCACATCCACCATGACTTTAAATTCGCGGTATTCCTTCTTATTGATTTCACCATCTTGCGTAACACGCAGGTGGCGCTTTCCTGCACGGTATTCGTGCCCGTCAGGCCATTCTTTATCATAAGGGATCTTGTCTTGTTCAAGGTAGATCTCTTCATTTTCAGTGCCTATACTCGCGTAGTGGCAATTATCAAATTGGTATTGAATTAACTCGACACCTTCAACCGGGGGCAGGGGAGCGCATGCCGTAAAATCAAGGCAGATCTCCTCAAATTTTTGTTGATCGGCTTTGCGAATCGTTATTTTAACGGTAACAGCGTCGGAATCCGGATAGCTCATGGTGGGGCCTTTATATGTTTCGTTATGTCATTATATCGGAGCTTCATTCTATTTTAAGTGCTATTGATCACATTAGTGTAATGTATGCATGTAACACCTTCAAGTTTAGGATACAATAGGAAATCACCTAAATATTAAATAGCTGCTCTTCTAATGATATACATTCTAACCACTGGCGGGACCATTGAAAAACAGTACGATCCTTTAACCGGCCTGATGGATTTTAATGGTGAACATATTGCTACATTAATCATCAAGGCACGCATCGGCGTTGATTACATTGTGAAACCTATTCTTATGAAAGATAGCCTTGAACTAAGTGATAGCGATCGCAACTTCATCGTCGGGCACTGCAATTCGTCAGGGGAGAGGGTGGTCATAACCCATGGCACAGACACCATAGTAGAAACGGCTAACGCCATTGCATTAAAGCAAGAAAACAAACAGCAGGTTGTTGTTCTGACAGGGGCAATGGTGCCTGCATCAATGAAGGGGTCGGATGCATTTTTTAACTTAGGCTGCGCTCTAGCCAGTGTTCAGGTGTTGCCGCCAGGCATTTATATCGCCATGTCTGGCCAAATCTTTCCTTGGGACAATGTTCGGAAAGATGTAGTAAAAGGGTGTTTTTATAAATGCTGTTAATCAGCCCATCTATTTTAATTGCATGAGGGCTATCGCGCCACTCTAATGACAGCGGACTTACAAAAAACAACGGCACTCCTCATCATTGTGTTGCCGGCATTATTACTGGTAATACTGCCCTTGCATTATTATTTATATCCCAGTGGAGGGTATCTGACTCACATTGCATCATTTGGCTTGTTCTTCCTGGATAAATACACGGCAACCACTGTCCTACTTATTGGTGCTCTTTTGTACCCTATATACAGCTCAAACCATGCCTTAGCGCTATCCTTTAGTGATAGCGCTCCAGACATTATCAAAAATCACTTAAAGAATGAAATGTATGGCACACGCTTTTTTGTTTATACAATAGTAGGCCTGTTCGTATCGTACCTACTTTCTTCAATTGCCCAATATTCTAAAAACGCTGTATTTATAGCGATTACAATTATTATATTTTTAGTGTTGATTTGTTTTACAGTCTATTGTTTATTAATGAAATTAGTACAAAATAGATCGCTTACTAATATTAGTAATATCATTTCTGACTTTGTAAGCTCTTTATCCATAGAGAAGGATTCACTTTCACTTGCAAGGCTGGATTGGTTTTATAGTAACGGCAGTCGCCCCCACGAGATAAGTGACAACCTCATCGTGGTGGTTAAATCATTTATAATTAAACTTCAACACGAAAACAATCAGTATTCACGAAACAATCTCCAGATACTAAATGACTATCTTTGCACGTCATACACACTAACCAATGACCCCTTCACTTATCAAAGGTTCTTTAATACTGTCTACTTAATATCGAAAGAAAGCCGAATTTACAATGAATTTTTATTAGAACTATTTACCCTAGATAAAGCTGAAATCTGTCTCGATGGAGCATTTTCTCACCCCGAAAAGGGGGTGTTAAAATCAGAGATTATTAGCTACATTAAAATGCTTGACAGCTTAGGGTATTGCGATACTCCATTCAATCATGCGTCTAGCGACATTTGTTTAAAGCTAGTATACAATCCTTTTTGTGAGGTGGGATTCAATATTATATATTGTTTTGAGTTGTTGCTTTCAATTTTAGCTACTCCCTCGGCAATGGACTTCAGCCACAGTAAAGAACTTCGCTTGCGCATATTTCATGACCTATCTGTTCTAATGAGAGATGCTGTCTTATATAGTGAAACTCTAAAAATAACCTCAATTGAAAATGCAACTGATAACCTGGTTTTTCTTTACGAATACTTAAGATCTACTCATATCGATAAAGCCTACTCCCCAATTGCCGAAGCAAGCACATTCTGGATGTTAACAGAGCTTTATAGCGCTAACGCCAATAACCATTGTGGTGACGTAAAAGAGAGCGACCATGAGAAATTATTCTGTCTTTTATTCACTGTCTTGGGGAGAATCAACTGGACTGACAGGCAGTCATTATCTAAATTAATACCTCACTTACACGATTCAGTTTGTAGGTTACTTGATATCCTCATTTATACACAAAGTCGAAATCAAGGAGCTATTGCGTTGTTATTGTTTATATATGCTAAAACAGGTAAACCTGCAGCAGCTCATATTCGCCTAGATGAAATTAATCATAACATCTTTACCGATAGAAAATTACGCTCCTCTGTAGGTATGATTATTAAATACATTAATAACAATATGGCTGGGCCTTTTGATGATTGCTTTCAAGTGGAAGTTAGTCACTTCATTAATTGGCATCCTGACCACGGATATGAATCAGGTTTAGCTTTACGGATTAAAAACGATACAGGCGCCCCCCCCGATTATGTAATATTAAGGCCAATTTTAGAGGGTCACCATTAAATATGGATTGTATCATATACTTGTGACACTATCGCAATATGGTTACAATTATGAGTCGGTTTAATATTTAAGGTGTTTATGGGGTGGATAATATTAAGGACGTTGCCTTTTTAAAAGAGATAAAGCAGAAGATAAAATTAAATCAAGCATCCTCGCAGGGTGGCTTGTTTTGATAATCGCTAAGAAAGATCTTAATTTTATACTTATTGTTAAATGAGAAAATAAATGACTACAAAAAAAATAGAAAACTCCATCGCGCTCCATTTTTTATTGAATGATTTTGATCGTAATATTATGGAGTCGACTGCTATTTCAATATTAGATTCAGATATACTTTCGTCTGAAGTAAGTGAATTTGACTATGAGCTATTCAGTCAAAAAAGCAAATACAGGATTAGATGTCTTGTTAGTGATATTAATAGAGTTGCTGGATTAAATTCCTTTAATTTATCAATATATCATGTCTCCAAAGACGTAAATAAGAAAGTGTTCCGGTCAGCTAAATTAAGAGGCACTCAATCAAAAGTGGCTGATTCAGCTTTCTACGAAAGGAGTGATAAGCTAAAAATTCACCCTCTAACAGTGTATCAGTCCTATAATTACACGGGAAAAGTCCTTGAGCTGATAGACCTTACCTTAAGAAATGAATTTCCCCTTGACAATATAAATGATTCTGTCTTTCTTAAAGAAGTTTTTTATGGGGGAAGCTGTCGGGTTTATCACGGTCAAGATGAAGGTGAGGTTGTTTTTATTAATCTGCATACCAATAACGAATCACTTTCGGATGCGTTTGCTCCTGTGAAAGGCATGAGGTTTTTTCCAAGAATACCAGGCTTGATGGGGTCTATTGACTATATAGAGGACAAGGAAGATATTAATAAATACAAGCAGATATGCACAACAAGATATAAAAAAATTCAACTGTCAACTGTATGGGGTGATCTTAAAATACATCATACGGAAATTTCCAGTAAGAATGGCGACTTAAACCATGCTTTAAATGGGGTAAGTAATAACCTTAAAATAATAAATAAGCTTTTTGGCGGTGATAAGTGTAAAAACATTAAAGCCATTATTAATGAGATAAAAGAAGTATTAACCTTAGGTAAGCATCTGGAAAAAGGAGATATTTCTCACATTGCACTTCACATAAGATCAGTGTTGACGATAATCTCAGAAGTCATGTCAAAGCATGAATATTATGGTGGTGGAACAAGACATAAAGACGACGCTATAATGTCTGCTGGTTTAAATAAGTATGTCAATAACTCAGTCATGATATATGATTATATTGGTAAGGTTAGGTATGAATTATGCCTCCGGTACGGAGTTGAGTTGAATTCAATATTAAATGGTATAGCTCATCCTGAACAGACGATAAAAGCATTTGAAAAGTATTCCGAATACCCCCAGGACAAGAATGTAAGAGAGGAGTTAACAGCCACAATTATCAATTATTTTAATGAGTACACATCAGTTTTTAAATATTCCTTTGATATTATAAAAAATCACCTTGAAGATGAATTGAAAAAAATGAACCAAATCAATGATGCGTTATTTATTGATAATGGTTGTGATTTTGACAGCTTCTCCTCTGAAGTTGCCGGGCAATTGGCCGCAGACAGTGTGGATGTTGACTTTTCTGAGTATGACTCAATAACGCTTTCTGAAACTCAAGACTATCAAAGCATCATAAATGGCGGTTCCTTTAATGTAATTGTATATTTTCACGCGTACGGAGAGGTATGTACTGATCATGAAAAAGATTTTAGCACTACTCGATCCATAAACTTTAAGTTTGGTGTTGAATGCTCTATAGACGGCATAGGTGAAAATGGAGATATCAACATTAACTGGGGATTTGAAAATTCAAATGTTAGATCCTTCCTTCTTCATGACTCCGTATTGTTTGACGATGCCGAGTCAAATAGCGCAACAGCGATCTCTCACCCTTAATTGAAAAGTGGCGGGAGAGGCTGAGCTTGAAGCCGAATGGGATTGTTATTTTAATGCATACCCATTCATCAGATCAGGTTGGCTATGCACAAACGAGAATCGAATGGTCGTTCACTGACCCCCCATTTCCAGTAATTGGCATTACTGGAAATAGGAGTTAGAAATCCAAATAAGGAGACTCCACGACCCGCTGGTGCTTTATCACTTCATCTTCTTCCTCTAAAGGAGGTGTGTGCATTAATGTGCTGATCGTTAAATCTTCTATAGAAATGTCATTTACCATCTCAACTGAGTACCCACCATTACTGATCGGTAAAATTATGATATTAAGATTAAAGCCTGCTTCATTTGAACCTGCTTTATTTTCACCTTTCTCTTTAATTATGTGGTTAAACGGAAGACCCACTACAGCCTGCGCGTGAAATTTTTCCCCATTTAGCATTCTGGAGTATTCTCCAGATGAGGCTATCTCAACTCTATGTAAAGTAAAGGCGCCTGTTATTTCAACTCTATTGCTCTTTGATATGGATGATATCTGTTCAATTATTTCACGATAATATTTTTCGACAAAATCGTATTCAAATAATGGTGAATCCGATATGTTATGTTGAGCATCCATTTTAGAAATTATATTTCTGCTTAAATCTCTATACTGCATTACATGTGACAGCGTGAAGTTGTTTAGGTCAGATAAGGTGTTTAATAAAATTGAGTCAATATTGTTTTGATTGAAAAAGCTTCCTGCTCCGCCATCTCCACTCCAGCTTTCCAGGTGAATCATATTGTTAATACTTTCTAAAAGAACTGAAGCGGATCTTTCTGCTAAGTGTGGCTGGAGCTCGTCCTTTGACCAAATAAACATTTCAGGTAAGTCCTTAGTAGACAAAACAACAGAATCATTGCTTAAGTGTGATCGAATAGCATCTTTATTGTTTTCTTGAGCGCTATTGATGTTTAACTTATCTTTAAATATAAAAATTAATGACCTGGAGAGAACGGACAAAGAAATTACCTGCTCAAAATTTATAAGCCCCAATGACAATCGACTTATAGCGTCAGAAATACCCCGTAAAGACGCTTTGTCATCGCTATCTAAATCAAACTTAGATATTAAAAAATCAATAGATCTTACTATTTGCCCAACCTCCTTTTCTATATTTTGTTTCGATGTGTTTTTATGATGATAAGGATCTGTGTCAAAGTTATATTTAGGTGATGTTAGCTTCTTTTTATAATAATTTATCGTGTTATGTATTGCCTCCATCCCTATTGCCTTGCTCGCCTTTGTATTTGATGGGATTAGTGCTATCCTTGGCATTGGATACTTGGACAGATCATCAATAAAGGAATGAATAAGGTGTGGGTCTTTTTTAAATTCAATGTAATGCCTGCCAGAAAGGTAACTATCTTGCAATACCTGACTCTCTGTTTTTGGTAGCTCGTTTATTCGGTAAAAGTCTTTTGTCAGATCGTAAGAGAGTTTGTTGACCCTGCCGTCTATTCGATCTGTGTATTTTTTAATGAAAATCCCATCGAAATTTAACTCCTCCTTAAAGCTATAACCATGATCTTTAGTATCCAGCACGTTATCTTTAACTGCTTTTTTTGATAATAAATATATACTTAAATAAAGCTCCTCCTCAAACATTGTATTAAAGAAAACTCTAACCCTTGAAATATGATCCTTTTCATTGGCACTTACAGCTTCCACATCAAAAAAATAAACATTATGATCCTTTAGTGTATTTAAAATTTTTGATGCATAAATTACATCAAGCGACATTTTGCATATGTTTTTTTCAATCCTTAAAAGTCTTAATGTCTGCATGTTTCATTATCATTATTAAATATTAAGTTATCTTTTAATTGTAACCTTATTTGAATTGTGTCACAAGTACATGAAACAAGTTATTGCTTGCAAAAATAACGGCACATTCAAATAGGAAATTACAGATGAAGCGTCCAGTAAAAATCTTTACAATTTTAGTGCTTGGCTTTATTGCCCTTCAGCTCATTTTTGACGACAACCTCCAAAGCTTTAGTCATTTCCTCGACGCCTATAACCCCATTAAACTCCTTAAGTATGGGGGTAAGGGCTGAAGGTAAGCGGTAAATAAAATTGAAAACACAATACCTCAAAGCGCCAAAAGACCCTCCCTAACCACACATTCTATATAGGCTATTGATTAGCTTAACACACGTGAAGAGAAGCTACTTCCCCACCTGCGACCCCTTTCACATTCAGTGCAAATATAGTTGTCTTGAGCTAAAACCAGTTCTCTGAATTTAGCCCATTCTTCGTGTCTATATAAAGATTTTATCGACATCAGAACAAGCCCTTTTGCAATCCATCCTTATGCCTAAGTCGCTTGTTTATGCGCTGTATCACCTATATAATACAGCGTAATAAATAGGAAAGACATGACTACCTCACACAAAGTAGAAAGCGAATCACGCCCGATACCTCGAATGTGCTCCCCGGTACTTTTGTCCATGGTTGTTTTTTTATGCAGCTTATTGCTCACACCGTTGTCGTTTACTCCAGCGAACAGAGTGACATTAGTGTCCTCTTCGAGATCAGCTTAGCGGGCCTGTCGATGATCGCGCTGCTTAGCTTTATCCTTGTCTGGGCCTATACCGCAATGATGAACTATATTAAAGTGCCTCAAGTGCCTGTAACGCACGCTCAAAACGCACGATCCTGCACAATGATTATCCTCACCTCCTGCTTGATAGCGTATGCGTTTTATTTGACAACACAGCACACAATCTACACTCCCATTATTACTAGCCCAAGCTGGGGATTGTAATGAGAGTAGCATTAATCTCCATACTCGTTACCGTCCAACTCTTCTGGCATTCCGTTATGGTATTTAGCCATATTCACTCCGAAAGTGACTGGTCTGGCATATACATTAATACAAGGGAGGCGCTATGGAGTTTGTTTAGTGTAGTCGCCTATTCATTTTTAGCTGCTTTTATCATAGAGAAGATAATGGAAAGTGCACTTACACTTAATAGTACCCTGTCGTATCGAGCCTGCATTAAAATGTTCGGACTTCTCATGGCATTAAGTACACTAATTTATTTAGGTGGCTCTTTAATTGCCCAAGAAGGCTGGTTTAGCTTCCCTTGGTACAATAACCCCGATCTAAGCTTCTTTGCATCTCTTGAGTGGGGTTAATTCACAATACGTCGATTAGCACTCAAATAACATCGAACTAACCTAAGAATAAGTGTTTTTAATAAATATAGTGCTAAAATACGTGTTTTTATGAAGAAATATGTGTTTTAAAGGGCTCGGAGTTTCATTCTAGTTTAAGCGCTATTATTCCAGACAATAACGCTTAAACTTAAACTAGACAGCGCATGGAGGC
>ENA-OSET01003608-OSET01003608.1-sediment-metagenome-genome-assembly--contig:-NODE-3608-length-14115-cov-4.956048_pt1 | contig 14115 bp, 13 predicted proteins | sample MGYA00237882_ERZ534229 | MGnify/ENA primary metagenome ERZ534229 (study PRJEB26408, sample SAMN06266212) | sediment metagenome | isolation source: Hudson Canyon methane seep mesocosm | place...
TATATATTATGTCAATTCCTGGAGGTATTTTAGCTGACAAATTTTTAGGACAAAAGAAATCAGTTATTCTAGGAGCAATTCTTTTAGTTATTGGCCATAGTGTACTTGCAATTGAAGCAATGTGGGCATTTTATACCGGTCTCGGATTTATAATTTTGGGAGTTGGTTGTTTAAAACCTAATATTTCAACTATGGTTGGGGGTTTGTATAAAAAAGGTGATGTAAGGAGAGATAAGGGATTTACAATATTCTACATAGGAATTAATATTGGAGCATTTTTATCTGGATTAGTTGTTGGTTATGTGGGAGAGGTCCATGGCTGGCATTATGGTTTTGGATTAGCAGGAATTTTAATGGTTTTAGGTTTAATCCAATTTTTAGCGGGGCAAAAATATCTTGTCCATGTTGGAAATTACTTAGGCAAATCAGACAAAAAAGAAGATCGAGAAGCTTACAAAAAGCCCCTAAATAAAGTTGAAAAAGACAGAATCATTGTTTTACTCATCTCTTTTCTATTGATAATAGCTTTTTTTGCTGCATTCGAGCAAGCAGGTGGACTAATGAATATCTATGCTAGGGAAAAGACAAATAGAATGTTAATGGGGTGGCAAGTTCCTGCTACCTGGTTTCAGTCTTTGAACTCCTTTTTTATTATAACTTTAGGTGTTGGTATCGCTGCTTATTGGGCAAAAAGAAAATTGAAGGGAAGTGAGGCTTCTTCTTTATATAAAATGATTATCGGATTAGGAATCACTGGTATAGGATTTTTATTTATGTCAGCAGCCGCCTCTGAATATGATAATACGGGTGCCTCTGCTATGTATTGGTTAGTTTTAGCTTATTTGTTTCATACAATTGGTGAGTTATGTTTATCTCCAGTTTCTCTGTCATTTGTAACTAAATTAGCGCCTGCAAAATACGCCTCAATTATGATGGGAATCTATTTTGCTACAACAGGTTTAGGAAATAAAGCAGCTGGACTTCTTGGCGAATCTTCTTCTATTTTTGGAGAATTTAAAGTTTTTACAGGAATTGCTATTTTTTGTGTAGCATTTGCACTATTGGTATTTGTTTTTTTTAAAAAATTAAAAGCACTGACGCATGGAGCAGAGGATAATGAAACAGACTTAAGCGCTATACAAGCAGAAAACTAAAATATTAAAAAACCTCATAAACTTGTATTTATGAGGTTTTTTATTTTTAAAAACTACTAATTATGAATACAGCATCGTCTAAAGAATTTAGTTTATTGAATCACAAACCTGCACTTTTTGTATTGTTTTTTACAGAAATGTGGGAACGTTTTTCTTATTACGGAATGCGTGCCATTTTTGTTTTATTCTTAACCGCTTCTTTTGATGATGGAGGCTGGGAATGGACAAGAGAAAGAGCATTAGGTTTATTAGGTATTTATACTAGTTCAGTTTATTTAACCCCTTTAATTGGAGGAATAATTGCAGATAAATTATTGGGTTATCAAAAGGCAGTTGCACTTGGCGCTTTAGTAATGACTTTAGGTCACGCTTCTATGGCTTTAGAAACAGAAACAACGTTATATTTAGGAATTGCCTTTCTTATCATCGGAAATGGATTATTCAAACCAAACGTTACTTCTATGGTTAGTGGCTTATATGATAAATATCCAGAACGCAAAGATGGAGCCTTTACCATTTTTTATATGGGAGTTAACGCCGGTGGATTTTTAGGAGTGCTATTATGTGGTTTTTTGGCGAGTAATTTAAGTTATTCATGGGGATTTGGATTAGCAGGAATTTTTATGTTTTTAGGAACGTTGCAATTTTGGTTTGGGAGAGCAATTTTTGAAAATGTTGGTACCTCACCAAATAAAACAATAAAAGCATTTGAAGCTGTTGTTGAATCTGGTAATAATGATAAAAAAGTCCCAGAAAATGTGCAAAGAGATAGATATATTGTAGTAGGTCTTTTAGCTTTTTTCACAGTTTTCTTTTGGTGGGCTTTTGAACAAGCCAGTGGTTCTATGAACCTATTTGCGAGAGATTATACGCAAAGAGCTCTAACAGGTAATTCTGCTACTGTATTTAAAGTTGTAGATGTACTTGTCTCTACCATACCTCTGCTTATAATCTCTTGGGTATTATTAAAATTATTTGGACAAACTTTCAAAAAAATATCTTTATCAAATATTGTTCTAGGAACAAGTTTTATAAGCATTTGGGGAATTGTTATTTGGAAATTAAGTATTATAATACCTCAACAAAATACAGAAATAGAAGCCTCATGGTTTTTAATCTTAAACTCACTATTTATAATCTTTTTAGCTCCTCTTTTCTCTAAATGGTGGGAAAGCAAATTCAATCCTGCAGCTGCCGTGAAATTTGGAATAGGTATGATTCTTCTAGGAATTGGTTTTGGAGTATTAGCCTATGGATCTAGCACCATACCACAAGGTGCAAAAACTGCTTCTGTAAGTTTGATATGGCTAGTATTAGCTTATTTATTTCATACAATGGGAGAATTATGTATATCTCCTGTAGGACTTTCTTACGTATCAAAATTAGTACCTGCTAAAAAAATAGGCATGATGTTTGGAATTTGGTATTTAGTAAATGCACTAGGTAATTATTTAGCAGCAAAAACAGGAAGTTATATAGACCCCATTGTTGAAGAATATTCTATGTCATTTTTCTTTTTAATTTTTACAATTATTCCAGGTGTAGTAGGATTGATTTTCTTAATTTTAAATCCATTAATCAAAAAATTAATGCACGGAATAAGATAATATGTAAATTTGGCATATCCTTTGCAACCTATCAATTATGAAAAAAACACTTTTAGTATTCGTTATTTTAGCATCAAGTTTAATTGTTAACGCACAAAATAAAATCAATTGGATTACCATGAATGAAGCTTTGGCACTTCAAAAAGAAAATCCTAAAAAAATAATGATTGATGTATACACCAATTGGTGTGGTCCTTGTAAAATGTTAGACAAGCAGACTTTTCAGAATGAGGATGTTGCAAAATATGTAAATGAACATTTCTACGCAGTAAAATTTAATGGAGAAGGCAATGAAGCTTTAACCTATAAAGAAAATGAATTTACCAATCCAAATTACGACGCTTCTAGAGCAAATAGTAGAAACAGCTCGCATCAATTTGCAGATTTCTTAGGTTTAAAAGGATACCCAACAATTGCTTTTTTTGATGAAAAAGCGCAATTCATTTACCCTTTAACAGGCTTTTACAAACCACAAGAATTGGAGTTCTATTTAAAACTTTTTATAAAAGACAAACATCTAGAAATAAAAACAAAAGAGGCTTTTCAAGAATATTATAACGCATTTAAGCCAGCTTTCAAAACGAAATAAATTTGTAAATTTTAGTATGTAAATGCTCCATTTTGTCCCGTATAATGAAATGGAGTTTTTAAATTTACAGCCTTCTTTTCCCATCTTGTCACATAACTTTTATAGTTAGAACCATCAGCAATAATTTGTATTGGTTGCATTCTTTTTATTAACCTTTCTAAGTTAATTTTTGGCGAATTCTGCAAGATCACAATAGGACTTTTTAGGTTTTTAACTTGATAAAGTCCTAAACTATCAACAATTAAGATCGGTTGATTATTGAATTTAAACATCGCAGGAATATCACTTTTAATAGTAGTATTGATATGCTCACCAATTTTATAAGAACGTATTGCATTTGATTGAGCCATCATTACACTATCTAAATTATGATAAACATGTAACCTTTCTCCTTCTGCCTTTCCTAAAATAGAATTCCTGCTTTTATGAAAAACAACAAATTCTCTTTTTGACTGTTTTTGATGCATTTCATACAAATAAGCACTTTGCACAAATAAGAGCGCTACTAAAAGATACAGCAATCTTTTCGCTGTTTTTTTTATCAAAAAACGAAAACAACAAAGAATTAAAAAATAAATAACACCCAACATTAATATTGAGAATGAAATTTCTTGAAATAAAAATTGCTCTTGATGTGAAATCCAACTTACAAATGTGTTCATATTTCTAATAATAGCGCCATAGGTAGTTGCTAAAAACGCAGGCAATATGCCTATTAAAGCCAAAACAATAACCATAATACCACCAATTAAGATTGCCCCTAAAAATGGAATAATCACTAAATTAGACAACATAAATAAACCTGGAAATTGATGGAAATAATATAAACTCAATGGCAAAACTCCAATTTGAGCAGCAATAGAAACAGAAGTAATTTCCCAAATCTTTTTGTCTAACCAAAACCGACTTTTATAAAGTTCATAAAGTTTAGGTTGTATAAAAATAATACCAAAAACTGCAAAATAGCTCAATTGAAAGCCCACATCAAACAAGAACATTGGCTTAAAAATTAACAAGAAAAACATAGAAGAAATTAAAGAGAACAATACCACGTTTTTTTGTTTAAAAGACAAGCCAATGGCCAAAAAAGTAAACATAGTAACTGCTCTTACTACTGAAGCAGATAACCCAGCTACAAAGGCGAACATCCAAAGTAAAACCACAATTACGCATGTTTTTACAATTTTACCTTTCCTAATACGTTCCAATGGTTTTAGCAACCAAGATAAAATCCACATTAAAACACCAACATGTAGGCCAGAAACCGCTAAAATATGTATTGCTCCTGCCTTTGAGTAATTTGTAATTAATTCTTTAGAAATTTCGGTTCTTTGCCCCAATAAAAGAGCATTTATTACAGCCAATTCATCTGCTTTAAAAGGATATTTTTTCAGTGCATCTTGTACCCTATTTCTAAATTTTGCTGATGTTCCAATCAAAGAAAAACATTCCTTTTCAACCTTTTGATATTCTTGTTTTTCTAAAAATATTTGTTGATGAATCCCTTGTTTTTGCAAATACAATCTATAATCAAATTGATGCGGATTTAAAGGTTTGTTGATACTTAAAAAACGTTGTTTTGTAAATAGGTAATCATCAACTTTAAATGCCTTAAACAAACTATCTTTAGAAACATTTAGCAATACTTTTCCTCTTGTTTGTAATGTATCAACCTGCACTACTTCCGCCTCATATTTGTAGTGGTAAGCACTTGACTTTAAAACTTTATTCACTTTTAAAATAGAAGTATTATCATTTTTTAAATGGTACTTGTAAAAGTCTTTATAATTGCCATCAGTATTTACAAAAACGGTTGAAATACCTATTACAAAAAACAATAAGAAAGAGAGTAACGTTATTAAAAATCGCTGTTTAATAATAACTAATAAAAATAAAAGTGATAAAAATAAAGTAGTAAGTTTAAGGAAACCAAAACTCCAAAAACTGGTATAAAACTGTAGTATAATTCCAAGAATTACACATACAACAAAGTGTAAGGGTAAATAATTAAATAACCTTTTCATAGCGAAATAAAGTTACAACTTTATTCTTAAAAAATGGCCATTATTATAATTTACGAAATAAGGATTAGCGTCTGATAAAAAACTACAATACTTTTGTTGCTTTTACAAAAGCTTTTTTCCAGTATTTCTCTGATAAAGAGGATACAATTACACCTCTAGAACTTGTAGCATGAATAAACTGAATTTGCCCTCTACTATTAGAAACCACCAAACCAACATGATTGATTCCTCTTCTACTATTGGGTGTTTTAAAAAACAGCAAGTCTCCTTTTTTGGCAGTATTTAAAGAGATTTTTTTTCCTCTTTTTGCCATATCTCTAGAGATTCTTGGCATTTGAAAATTTTCTTCTCCAAAAGCAACATAGATTACTCCAGAACAATCCATTCCTCTTTTGGTGGTTCCTCCAAATTTATATCGAACTCCTTTATAATTCAAAGCATTTGAAACAATTCTTTCGGCTTTCGTTTGAGGTTTTACAGATTTTGAAACCACTTTTTGTGAAGATGAACAAGCGCCTAAAAATAATGAAATTACAAGCAGCAAAAGAACTCTTTTCATCTAAATTAAGATTTCAAATTGGCAACAATTAATTTTGCTGTTTTTTCTGAAGCTCCCCTACCACCTAACTTTTTTTCTAACTCAAAATAATCCAAGAATAGTTTTTCGCGATGGTTTGTATCTAAGATTTTAGTCAGTTCTTTTTTTAGATTTATTTTATTGAAATCGTTCTGAATTAACTCTGTAACCACTTCCTTATCCATTATTAAATTGACTAAAGAAATGAACTTTAAAGTAATGATACGCTTTGCGATTTGGTATGAAATATAACTCCCTTTATAACAAACAACTTGCGGCACTTTAAATAAGGCTGTTTCTAATGTTGCAGTTCCTGAAGTTACCAAAGCGGCGGTAGCAATAGACAATAAATCGTAAGTTTTATTATTAATGAAACTCACTTTTTTATCACCAATTATATTTTGATAAAAAGAAAAATCTTGACTTGGCGCACCAGCAATTACAAATTTATAATCAGAAAAATCATCAATTAAAGAAAGCATTATGGCCAACATTTTAGTAATCTCCTGCTTTCTACTCCCAGGCAATAAGGCAATAATAGGCAAATCTCCAATATTGTTTTCAGTTCTAAAACTTTGTTCATTTACTTGCTTTCTACCTGCAATACCGTCTATTAAAGGATGCCCAACAAAAGTAACATCAAAATCAAATTTCTTGTAAAAATCTTTTTCAAAAGGTAAAATTACAAACATTTGATCTACATCATTTTTAATTGCCTTTACCCTAGAGGCTCTGCTTGCCCAAACTTGAGGAGAAATGTAATAATTGGTTTTAAAATTGTGTTCTTTTGCCCATTTTGCCACTCGTAAATTAAATCCAGAATTATCAATAAAAATAATCACATCTGGCTGAAATAATTCAATATCACTTTTACAAAATTTAATAAAGCCCAATACTTTTCTTAAATTTTTTATCACTTCAAAAAAGCCCATAAAAGCTCTATCCTTATAATGGCTCACTAAAGTTCCTCCAACCGCTTGCATTAAATCTCCACCCCAAAATCTAACCTCGGCATTTTCATCTTCCTTATAAATGGCTTTCATAAGGTTAGACCCGTGCAAATCTCCTGAAGCTTCTCCTGCAATGATGTAGTATTTCATTAGATAAACTTTAAAATTAAGGTGATTAAAGCTATTACAATTGTGGTCATTAAAACACCTTTTGCTCTATGATCTTGTTTCTTTTTGATGTAGATAAGAAAAACAAATAAATTGGGAATAGCAGCTATTGATAAAATTTTGCCGTATAAATCTCCGTCTTCAATCATTTGCAAAGTGTCATTAAAGCTAAATTTCGAAAAATATTCGATATATAAATAGCAACCGGCTGCTGTTGCAAAAAGTGAAACTAAAACACCTATAAGTATGTCTTTTTTTACAGTTCCCAAGAGTTTAATTTTTGAATCATATGATGTGCGGTTAAATCAAACTGAACAGGCACAATAGAAACGTAACCGTTTTCTAATGCATATATATCTGTGTCTTGCCCTCTGTCTTTATTTATAAATTCTCCAGAGAGCCAGTAGTATTCCTTACCAAAAGGACTTTTTCGTTTGTCAAAATCCTCTTTCCAAACGCCCAATGCTTGTCTGCAAATTTTAGTTCCTTTAATTTCTGCTGCCTTTAAATTGGGTATGTTTACGTTTAGTACAATGCCTTCTGGCAAACCATTTAATAAAGTATTTAACGTAATGTTTTTTACAAAATCCTCACAAGCTCTAAAATCTGCATGCCATTTAAAATCTAATAAAGAAAAACCAATGGCTGGGATTCCTTCAATTCCTGCTTCAATGGCAGCACTCATTGTTCCTGAATAAATCACGTTTATAGATGAATTGGAACCATGATTAATCCCTGAAACGCATAAATCTGGCTTTTTATTTAAAATTTCACTTATTGCCATTTTTACACAATCTGCAGGTGTACCAGAGCAAGTGTATTCTAACTGAGGCCCATCATCAATCGTTATAGGGTTACATGTCAATACATTATCAACAGTAATTGCGTGCCCCATACCGCTTTGAGGACTATTAGGAGCAACTACAACAACTTCTCCAATTTTATTCATAATTTTAATTAAAGCTCTTATTCCCGGAGCTGTAATACCATCATCATTGGTCACTAAAATTAAAGGTCTTTCTTGCATATTTTATGTTTTATTATATTCCAAATTTAAGGCTCAAATCTTAAAAAGAACATATAAATGTCCAATTCTCTAACAAATGTAATTTATTTTCATTGAATTTCTTTTTAACATTTTGTAAAGACCAAAAAATGCTGAATTTGATTAATATTGTTATAAATAAATTTTCAGCTAATTTCATAGAGGTGTTATTACTATTGTTAATGTTTGTACAAAAAAATAACCTGCAATATTTTGGCACAATTTTAGTAGCTTAGCGTTTGAAAATAGTAAATAAGAGTAAAGAAGATATATGAAGACGAAACTAACAACAAATGCTTATTTTTTAATTACAGTTTTATTATTAAATAGTTTTATACTAAAAGCATCCACAAAAAATACATTTAGTAACGCTGACCCAGAAAAAGATAAAGTTATCATTTATGTACTAAAAAATGTTTTAAGTAGATTACATTTTGTACCCAAGGATTTTAATGATGATTTGTCTGAACAAATTTTCACTTCTTTTATTGATGCGTTGGATGGAAGCAAAAGATACTTTACACAAGAAGATATAAAAGAATTTTCGCAATACAAATATCAAATAGACAATCAACTTTTAGAAGATGATTTGTCTTTTTATAATTTGGTATATGGCAGGTTTTTAGAAAAAACAAAGAATGCCAAATCATATTATGGAGATTTATTAGCCAAACCTTTTAATTTTAAGAAGAATGAGGAGATAGATTTAGACTATAAAAATGTACCCTTTGCAAAAAACGACAATGAATTAATCGATTATTGGAGAAAGCAATTAAAGTTACAAACACTAAGCAGAATTCAAGAGCAAACTGCAATACAAGACGATAAAATTGAAAAAGATAAAAAGTATAAAATAAAATCTTTTAAAACATTAGAAAAAGAAGCTAGAGCAGAGGTTTTAAAAAATATGGATGAATTGTATATCCGAATTGATGAACTAGAACATGATGATTGGTTTTCTACCTTTTTAAATGCTGTGGTAAGTGCATTTGATCCGCATACAACCTATATGGATCCTAATATCAAAGAAAAATTTGATCAAAATATTTCAGGAAAGTTAGAAGGTATTGGAGCTCGTTTGCAGAAAAAAGGAATTAATACTACTATTTTTGAGTTGGTTGCTGGTGGCCCAGCATCAAAACAAGGAGAGTTAGAACCTGGAGATATCATTTTAAAAGTTGCACAAGCAGACCAAGAACCTTTAGATATTGTTGGTATGCGTTTGGATGATGCCATTAAATTTATAAAAGGTAAAAAAGGCACAGAAGTGCGATTAACCGTTAAGAAGAAATTAGATGGCTCAATCAAAATAATTTCAATTATTAGAGATGTTGTTCAACTAGATGAAACCTTTGTAAAATCTAGTATTGTAGAAAAAGAAGGTAAAAAGTATGCGATTATAGATTTGCCAAGTTTTTACATTGATTTTACGGATAACAACTACAGAGATTCTGCCAAAGATATGGAGAAAGAAATTGCAAGATTAAAAGCAGAAGATGTAACCGGTTTAATTATCGATTTAAGAAATAATGGAGGTGGATCTTTAAAAACAGCCATAGAAATATCTGGTTTATTTATTGATAAAGGACCTGTTGTACAGGTAAAGTTTAGAGGAGAAAATCCGATTGTTAAAAAAGATATAGATCCTAAAATACAGTGGGATAAATCTATAGTAGTGCTGGTTAATGAGTTTTCAGCATCAGCTTCAGAAATTTTTGCAGCAGCAATGCAAGACTATAAAAGAGGTGTTATTTTAGGAGGAAACCAAACCTATGGAAAAGGAACCGTTCAGAATGTGATGCCTATCAACCAGTTTTATCCAAAATACGAAAAAGATTTAGGATACATAAAAATGACCATTCAAAAATTCTATAGAGTAAATGGTGGTTCAACCCAAAAAGAAGGGGTTTATTCTGACATTGCCATGCCTAGCAGATTAAGCTATATGAAATATGGCGAACGCGATTTGGAGGGTTCTCTTGCTTGGGACAAAGTGCCCCAAGCCAAATATACACAAACCAATTCTTATGCTAATTTTAACGATGTTGTTTACAATAGCAAACAAAGAATTGCTAATAGTGAGAACTTTAAGTTAGTAAACGAATATGCGAAATGGCTGAAGAAAAACCAAGAGGACACCTCTTACTCTTTAAATTACAAACAGTTTTTTAAAGAAAGTGAAGTAAAAGAAGAAGAGGCAGATAAATTTAAATCTGTTTTCGATTATAAATCAGATCTTACTTTTACTTCTCCTAAATATGAGAAAGCATTATTTAAGCAAAATGACGATTTAAAAGATAAAAGATTGGCTTGGCACAAAAACTTAGCAAAAGACATGTATATTTCTGAAGCTTTAAATGTTTTAAGTGAATTAAAGTTAAAAGATAAGTCTGAGATTGTAAAAAATTAAAATAATAATTATAATATTTTAAGCCTGAGGTGTTCTAAGCATATCAGGTTTTTTTATTTTTCATTTATGGAATACAACGTAAAATTCGCCACAAAATGGTCTGATTTTGACCCCAACAGACATATGCGACATACAGCATATAATGAATATGCTGCAGAAGTAAGAATCCGTTATTTTTCTGCACAAAAATTTTCTATTGAAGAATTCACCAAACACAATATTGGTCCTATCTTATTTACTGAAGAAACTTCTTTTAGAAAAGAAATTCATTTAGGAGAAGATATTACCGTAAATTTAAAATTATCTGGAGTTTCTAAAAATATAGAACGTTGGAAAATAACACATGAAGTTTTTAATGCTGCGGGAAAATTATCGGCAGTTATAAAAGTTTATGGTGCTTGGATAGATTTAACAAAACGTAAATTAACTACACCACCAAAAGAAGCACAACATTTATTTTTAAAAACAGAAAAAACCGAGGAGTTTGAAGAAATTAGATTAAAAAAGAACTAATTATAAATTAGATTTAAAAATTTTAAGATTTTCAACACCTGAAATATATTCTATCACTAAAGACTTATCTTTTAAAATAAACCAAACTTCAAAAGCACTTGAAAAAAGATAGAAATTAGATAATAAACTTTCAATAGTAACAATCAATTCAGGATCACCACCATTTTTACAGATTACAATTTCTTTGTGGGCTGGATAGTTTTTTAATAATATACTTTCAAATATACCTTGTAGCTCAGAACTGTCATTATACTTTACAGTTTTACAGTTTTTGTTAAGTTTATCAATGTCTATTTGATAATCGTGTTGACCATAATAATCATCTTTTTTTCGAATAGAAAAATGAGCTTGCATCCAAAGCAAAAATTCATGATTATAATTTAAACTATATGCTAAATTATTATCTTCAAGATATTTTATTTGATATGGAATTCGAGCTTTTAATTCTTTTTTTCTTACTATTTCTTTTAGCGATTTGCGTTTTTCTAAAAGTTTATTTCTTTTGTTGCTATCCATCTTTTTTTAGCTTTTGCCACAAGATAAATATTTAAATTATTTGCAGCCATACCTTATTTAAGTATTTTTAAGAATTAATATGTATTTTTATTATGAAATCAAAAAGATATATATCTGCGATTGCTTTTGTTGTTTTAATAGTATTGTATTTTTTTCAAGAAAAAAATAATGAGTTAACACCTATGACAACTAAGGATATAAAGATAGACGGGTTCAACTATCTACCAACATCCACAACAAATCAGATTATAAAACACAACGGATATAATTTATCATATTCAGAAAAACATGAGCAAGCAGAATGGGTTGCGTATTCTTTAGACAAAAAAGATATTGTTAATACGGATAGAAAACGCCCTTACTTTTATGTAGATCAAAAAGTAAAAACAAAAGCTGCGCATTGGAGAAGCTATAAAAAATCTGGCTATGACCGTGGGCATTTATGCCCAGCTGGTGACAGAAAATTAACTAAAGAAAGCTATAACGAAACCTTTTTAACCTCTAATATCTCTCCACAAAAACACGATTTTAATTCAGGAATTTGGAATCGGCTAGAAGAACAAACACGTTATTGGGCAAAGAAATATAATCACTTATTTGTGGTTACTGGTGGTGTTTTAAAAGGAAAAATGAAAACTATTGGAAAGGACAAAATTTCAGTTCCGAATCAATTTTATAAAATTGTATTAGATTACACAAAACCAGAAATTAAAGCAATTGCTTTTTTAATACCACATAAAGATAGCAAAAGACCTTTGTATGAATTTGTAGTTTCTATTGACCAATTAGAACAACTCACAAAAATTGACTTTTTTCCTGAATTACCAGACGATATTGAAACTAAACTAGAGGCTGCAAATAATTATAAAAATTGGAGTTTTTGATAACCTACAATTCCATATCAATAACTATCTTCCCTTTCGTTTTTCTTTCCATCATATCTTCCAATGCTTTTGGCGCATTTTCTAAAGCATAGGTTTTATCAATATGAGGTTTTAATTCGCCTTTGGCAAACCAAGTAAGTAACTGTTTAATATTATCTAAACTTTCTTTAGGTTGCTTTTGTGCAAAAGCGCCCCAAAAAACGCCCACAATACTCGCACCCTTTAATAAAGTTAAATTAATAGGGATTTTAGGGATTTCGCCATTAGCAAAACCAATTACCAAATGCCTTCCTTTCCAAGCAATAGCTCTTAAAGCCAATTCAGAAAAATGCCCTCCAACAGGATCATAAATTACATCAACCCCTTTTCCGTTGGTAATTTCCTTTACCTTGTCTTTTAAACTTTCTTTAGTATAATTAATCACCTCATCTGCCCCAAACTGTTTACATAATTCCAATTTTTCTTCAGTAGATGCAGCTGCAATTACTTTTGCGCCCATTAATTTTGCTAATTCCAATGCGGTTAATCCTACTCCACCAGAAGCCCCTAAAATTAAAACGGTTTCTCCTTTTTGCAAATTTGCTCTGTCTTTTAGTGCATGATAAGAAGTGCCATACGCCAATAAAAAAGCAGCAGCATTTACCATGGGCATTCCTTTTGGTTTTGGAAAACAGTCTTTTGCTTTTACAATTGCTTTTTCTGCAAAACCACCAAAAGGAATAAACCCAACAACCTCATCTCCTGCTTTTAAATGTGTAACGTTTTTACCAACATTTTCTACTATGCCTGCAACATCACTACCTGGAGAAAAAGGAAATTCAGGTTTAAATTGATATTTTCCTTGAATAATTAACGTATCAGGAAAATTTACACTACAAGCTTTTACGGAAATTAAAATTTCACCTTCTTCAGGTTCTGGAGCTGTTATATCTAAATATTCTAGTGTATCTGGTAGCCCAAATTGGTTGCAAACAATTGCTTTCATAAACTCAATTTTAAAATCTGAAGATACATTAATTAAATAATATGAAAAAGGATTAGAAAAATCACCCCTAATTATTCTTTGAAATTCAATATAATATTTAACCTTTAACATATTATTTTAATTAGAAACTAATCACTCAACCATGAAAAAAGCGTTCCTTTTAATAATATTTCTATTTATTTCTTTAAACTTTTTTGCACAAGCATCTTTTACAGCTACAGGTATTGCTGTACAGGGTATAGCAAGAGATGCAAACAATTCTGCATATAAAAATCAAAATATTACATTAGATTTTGAATTTTTTAGTAAAACTGATGCTGGAGCAGAAAATGCAACTTTTTCTGCAGTTTCTAAACAAGTAGTTACAGATAATTTTGGAGTGTTTTCTACTATCATAGACCCAACCTTTGAGAATAATGCTGTTTTTGCCAACCAAAAAGTTTGGTTACGTATTACAAATAAAGAAGATTCTAGAATTATACAAGAATCTCAATTAATGCATGTTCCTTATGCCATTTCTGCAAATAATGGAGTGCCTACAGGTGCTATTATGCCTTTTATTGGTGATGAAAACTCTGTGCCTGAAGGATGGTTATTATGCAATGGAGCTAGCATACCTTCTAATACTGCCACTGAAAAATTAATAGCTTTATTAGCGCTTTTAGCGTCACAAACGCCAACGTTATCTGAAGA
>ENA-OSET01003609-OSET01003609.1-sediment-metagenome-genome-assembly--contig:-NODE-3609-length-14106-cov-177.833702_pt1 | contig 14106 bp, 16 predicted proteins | sample MGYA00237882_ERZ534229 | MGnify/ENA primary metagenome ERZ534229 (study PRJEB26408, sample SAMN06266212) | sediment metagenome | isolation source: Hudson Canyon methane seep mesocosm | place...
TGTCTCAACCCTTTAAAATTACTGCCTCTTTGTTACTCTTGCCTTACAAGCTATAACAACCCATGCTCCGCAAATGAGCATGGATAGCAGTTTCATCTAGTTTCATAGAAAACTAAAAAATATCATACAGACCTTTAAATATAGAGATCACATCTTTTTATCGTCTCATCCCATATCATAAAAACTTTTACAGTCGCCACCCTAAAGTGTACCCTAAGGCGTACCCTTTTTTAAGGAGCATGGTTTTATTACGGGTTGATTATGACAAAAATTACAGATAAGCAGATTAGGTCATGGATAAAAAGCAACATTCGCTTTGATGCTAAATCAGATGGAGGCGGGCTATATTTACGATATAGAAAAACCGACAAAAACCCACTATGGTTTTTACGTTATAAAATTGCTGGAATTGAGTATAGGCCAACGATAGGCCATTACCCCGATATAAGCCTATCAAATGCTAGAAAGGAGGCTACACTGCAACGCGTAGAGATTCAAAAAGGAAATAATCCATCACTAGCAAAAAAAGAAGCAAAGCGAATAGCAGCAGTAAAGGCTGCCAAAGAAAAGCACTCTCAAACAGTTACCCAACTTGTCGAAGAATTTTTACAGCGTAATGTTGACGGTAAATTGAAATCAGCGAAGAGCAGAAGACGCACCCTTTATAAATACCTTGTTCCCGCCATAGGAAAGCTACGTATTGAAGATATAGAGCCTTTGCATATCGCTGATATGCTCGACACTATCACACCAATTGCACCAACAATAGCAAATGATATTTTGGCATGGAGTAAGCAGATATTTAATTATGCTATTAAGAGGCAGATTATAGTTAGTAGCCCAGTCGCACCGTTTAACTCCTCAGATGCCGGCGGGAAAGAACGCTCTAGGGATAGATACTTAACGCGTGAAGAACTTATCGTTTTATTTAAGGCAATGAGAGAAGCGGAAAAGTTTACTAGAAATCAATATTTAGCGATTAAGTTACTTTTACTGCTTGGCTGCAGAAAAGGAGAATTGCTTAGTTCTAGGATGGATTCTTTCGATATTAAAAAAGCAGTATGGCACATGTCAGCGGTTAATAAGACAGATACAGCTATTGATATACCGCTTTCAAGCGCAGCGCTAAACGCTATAAAAGAATTAAGAAGTATCACTATTAATGATAGTGAGTTTTTATTCCCAACACTAGGCTCAAGGAGGTCATTAACTGGCCATGTTGAAGAAAGCTATCTAAATAAACCCCTTAAAAATATTGTATTCCCGTTAATGGGAGATATTGAGAATTTTACTATCCATGATTTAAGAGCAACCTTAAAGACACACATGCGCTCAAAAGTTTTGGGAATAGATCGGTTTGTTAGTGAGCGATGCCTTAACCATAAAATAGCAGGTATGGAAGGCGTATATGATCGGGGCGATTATTTTGAAGAACGTAAGGCCGCTTTAGAATTATGGGCTGCATTTCTTGAGAGCTGTGAAAATGACCAAGACTTTAATGTTATTCCATTTAAGAAAAAAAACATGAAAACGGGTGGGTAGGGAACTGACAAAACTGACGAATTCAGATTTTACAAAAAAGCCCCGAATTAACGAGGCTTTCTGAATATTAAGTTATGACTGTTATTTAACCTGAACACCTATTGCTTAAGTAAAATTTCATTTATAAACCGAGCAACAGCTCGCCCCCCTCGTCGTTTGCTTTTATCTGTATTTGCTCAATAATTTCAAACATAAACGCCTCAAGATGTGGTTTTAATCCGTCGCCATTGATTGAAATTAAGGCATCACCACGCTGTAAGCTTGCCGTTTTAGAGTTCATGTATTCAATCTCAGCGTAAGTTAAATCCATTTGAGCCTGCAAAGATTCATCACGGCGCTCTTGTTCGCGTTGAATAGCTCCCCATACCTTTGTTTTATCCATGCCATCAGACTCAGACCAAACATTAAATAATGAACTTATTTGCTCACCGGTATCTTGAAATGTAGCGGTCAATCCTTCAAAAATTGAGCCAATAATAGCGGCTTGATTTTCCATATCAGCGACGTTTAAATCTACAAACGCATCAATTCTGGCTATGCGCTCATTGGATGCTATTTTTTCCATTGACACTTCATAATCAAGCATGGCTTGTTGCGCTTCCTGCGCCTGGTCAACCGTCAGCTTTAAAGCGCTATCTGCTTTCTTCCCTGTCTCTGTCATTGCAGTTCCAACACTAACCACGCTTGCTTTTACTTCCTTGTGATCGCCATCGACTTGTTTGACTAAGCGGCTAACCGTACCTAGTCCATCATTGTATAAATTAAGCCCGTCTATCCCGCCATCAGTAAATGCTTTTTTTGCGGCTTCTGCATTATAAAATTCCTTGGTGGTTAATCCTAGCTTTTTAACTGCATCATCAAATGATAAGGTTTGGTCTTGAACTGCTTTAGTGTTATTTTTTGCCGCTTCGGTTGCTTTGTTTTCTGCTGCTTCTATCTCGTCATATTTAACGAGCATGTTATCCATTGTTATCCCTAACTCTGGATATGTTTTTTGCAGGTTCTTTAGTGTTTTCTCTGAATTTTCGCTTGCTTGTATTTGTTGTTTTTGCGCCTCACTTAACCCAAGAATATTAACTACAAATTCCTTTACCCCTTTAGATATGTCTCCAATAGGCTCCCATGATAATATCCACTTATCAATATCAAAAATACCAAATGCAACTAATGCAACACCCACAGCAGTCAACGCAGCAGCTAGTAATGGGATAGTCCCAGCCGCACCAATAAGAGGCGCTAATTTAGTTAAGAAATTAAGAGTAAATGAAGCACCCATTATATGTAGAACAGCTGATAACGTATCTACAACTCCACTAAATTTTGATATAGCCTGAGATATTCCACCAATGTTCCCAAGTAATTTAACGGTATTATCATCGAGGCCACCGGTTTCTTTTATCGCTAGCTTTACCGACTTAATAAACGGATCCCACCCCTCAACAACACCGCGCGTAAATATTGTTAGCTTTTCCATTGCATCAACAATAGATTGGATTGCTTTTTGCAGTTGTTTAGGGTCAGTTAAATCTAATTCAAATATGCCGCCAATTTCACCACCCAAGGCTTTTAATGCTGTTAAAAGGCCACTGAAATCTAACCCATTCAAAGCCTCTGGCAATGCACTTGCCATGCCACTTAATTCTTTTTCAACACCTTGTAAAAACTTCTCAAGATTATCGACTAAAACTTTTAAATCACCTTTTTGAAAACTCTCAGTCAATGTAGCAAATACACTTGAAAGCGCCTTTGTGATACCTCCAGCCTCATCCTGCAATCTATCGCCAATACCAACTAAAAGAGCATTAACGCTGTTTTCTAAAACTTGCCCCATTAGCTTGAGGTTATCTTTCATTTTATCAAACGCTACCGATGTAGAGCCTGATTTATCAGCCATAGCTTGCAAGCTATCGGTAAATTTACTGGAACCTGTACCGGTTAAAACCAACATTCCATTAAGTGCCTCGACTGAGCCAAAAAGCCCCGTCATTGCATCTTTATCATTAGCTGTTGCATCTGTTAAGGTCTTAATGAATCCTTCAAGGCCCTGCGTTCTTAGCGCGGTTGCATCGAATTTAATACCTAACTTATTAGCCGCGTCTTCTGCATCCTTAGTTGGCTTAAGAATATTTGAAAGCGCCGCCTTTATTGACGTAACCGCTTGGCTTGTTGGAACACCCGTGGAAGTGATCGCCGCTAATGCCGCTAATAATTCATCAAAAGAAACGCCAGACTGCGCCGCGATTCCCGTTACTTGCGCCAATGATGCGGATAATTCAGGGAGTGTTGTTTGCCCCTGTTTTACGGCGGTAAATAGTGCATCAGAGAAGTCGGTCGCTGACTCCATCCCTACGCCATACGCATTAAGGCTTGAAACTAAAGTAACTAGCGTTGTATCAAGGTCTGATTTTGTTGCTACCGCTAATTTTTCAGCAATACTAAGCGCATCAAGCGAATCTTCATAGGCAAGACCGGCTGAAATAGCGTTATAAATTGCCGAATTAATCTTATCAATTGATTGCGTTGATGTTTGCGAATAAGTAAGAATATCACCGCGAAATTTCTCTAAATCTTCATCTGTGGCAGTAACGAGCGTTGATATTTCGTTAAATGACGCACTAAAATCAGCCGACGCATTCACGCCCTTAACAACAAGCGTTGTTGCTAATGCGGCAATTCCAGCTTCAAGCAATAAAACTTTATTTGTCGCACCTGCGATTGGTTCAGCTACGGATTGAACTTTGCTATTAAAGCTATCAAGCCCTAAATCGACAGAGTTAAGGGTTGGACCCATTTCGTTTTTGGCGCTGAAAATTATTTCAACACTTTTTGCTATTGACGCGATAGTGAGCCACCGTTATATAAAGTTTTCATAAGTAACTAACGTGTTTAGCACAATAAATACTTTATACAAATGACTGAACCTTGCTTAAACAAAGAGTTAACGAATTTTCAGAATTAATGCTATTAGTCATAAACAGTAAACTTTATTTGTACAAAATAAAAATAACGGCTAAAGTTAGTTTTTACAAGATATGTTTAAACGGAATTTATTATGCCAAGATTTATTCGCTTACTACTACCGGCAATAACACTACTATCTTTATTCCCTGGTATTGTCAGTGCAGGCACAATAAGGCAAGATTGCTCTAATAAATGGGGCGAAGATTACAGGATGATAAAATACTGTATAAGCAAGCAAGACAAAGCTAGAGACGAGCTATTAAGATACAACGGGGAAAATAAAAGGAACTGTGCGAATAAGTGGGGAAGCGATTACAGAATGACGCTGTACTGCACTAAAAAGCAAACTAAAGCAGAAAAAAGCGTTAAATCATCTGATAGAGATGAGGTTAGTTCTGCATGTAAAAGCAAATGGAAATCTGACTATAGGATGGTTCAATACTGCATAACCAAGCAAAGGGCCGCTAGAGATTATTTAAATAAAAACGCATCAACTAGCGCCCAGAGAAGATCGAGTAGTGTATCCAGTCGCAGAAAAGTAAGCCCTCCCGTAAAAGTTCAGGTAAAAAGCAAGCGCCAAATAAGTTGTGAAAAAAAATGGAGCAATGTTTATAAAATGGTTCAGTATTGCATGAGAAAATAAATTACACGAAGTCACAACCACACCCCAAAAAGCACCACACATAAAAAAGGCCGTAACGATAATCCGCTACAGCCCCTTATTCATAAAGCCTTTACTATTTTAATCTTTCATAAAGCTAACGACTACCAATCGACAGCTCTATTTTTATAAGAAATAATTACCGGTTTCCGGTGTATTTTTCCTGATATTCTGCTTTTGTCATCGTTTTACCTGTTTTTGGGTCCTTCACCATGACGACAGGTCTAGCAGGTGCATTTTCTCTTTTTTCCTTACGCGCCTTAAAAGATTCTTTTAATCCGGCCATTGTTTCCGTATCTTGTTGTTTTACTGATTGCATTATTTTCCCTCTGAATATTTTGTTAATTGAACTATTGCAGGCATTGCTTTTTCGTCATGCAGACAATGATTCTAAAAAATCATCATTAGCTTTTTGTTCTTCTAATATTTTGGGGTTTTTTGACCCAATATCAGCGGCGCTTATATTTGATAACTCTAGTATTTTAAATGAAGCCATAAGGCGCTCTTTAGCCGGTGTAGCATCATTATTCATCACGCTTTCTATTGTCTGTAAAGCGATGTTCGATAAACTGCTTAGGCGCGCCTGAATTACCTCTTTATTTTCTTGCAGAACTGAATTTAAAACAGCTGAAAAATCAAAGTCAGATTTCCAGCGACTAACCGTTTCTTCGGAAAGTCCCAATGTTTGGGCTACACTTCGGCCGTTTTCGCCTAATGCCATTAATTCAATAGCTCGATGATGTTGTGTTGTTAATTTCATTTAGTTTGATTATCCTTGAGATTTATTGATTCTGAACTTAGCATAATAAATATCTGTTTTAAATTCATGAGCACACTTGAAAGCCTTGTTGCTGGTAAATAGTGCCACGCTTATTCCAAGCAGATATACCAAACCCGCATTCATCAATAATATCGAGTACATACGCTTTGCTTTTATTGGGGTATGGTCGCCGGCATCTACCTATTGATTGAATTAAACGGGTAGCCGCTGGGTTTTCCTTATCAATGACTGCTGATACGGGCGCGCCAAAAATTAAGGCTGATAAGTGAGGTAAATCAATTCCCTCACTCAGTAAAGATAATGTGCCAATAATTAATTGAGCGTCTTGAGCCCTGGCCATTCGTTCCGCCCTGACTTTTGCAGGTAATTGTCCATGCAGTACCAAGGAATTAGTATCACGATCACGGCACATTGACTCCAATAATTCACAATGTCGCACCTGAGCACATAAAATAACCGTTCCCATAGTTTTACTGGCATTAATGGCGTGATTAATAATTTTTAAGTTTCGGCTTTCATCATCCACTAGCACACCTAAAAATTCAGTCCAGCTTTCTACATCTGCATTGAAGTCATGCTTTATTGTCTTAATGTAGACTGGAAGCACTTTCCCTTTAAGCTGATCTTGCTTAATTTCTGCGCATACATCACCAATAGCACCATGAATCATAAATTCCATATTATCGCGCCTTTGCGGTGTTGCGCTTAACCCATAGCGATATTTACAGCTAAGCCCATTCATAACGGTAAAGGCTTGGCTTGCGGGTAGATTGTGGCATTCGTCTGCAATCACAAGACCATAATTTAAAAGGGATAAGTCGCGTTTTGACAAAGTTTGTGTAAGTCCGACTGTAAACTTTTCGCCCTCTGTTTTTTTACCGTTACCGATTAACCCAATTTTCTCAATATCAATGCCGGTAAATTGCTGTATTGCATCAATCCATTGGGTCGCTAAATCTTTAGATTTAACCAGTATTAAAGTACGTTGCTGTAGCCGCGAAGCTAAAGCAATACCTGATACTGTTTTTCCCGCGCCTGTAGCCGCAACCATAACGCCACCCTTAGCATTAATAGCCTTATCAACAAATTGCTCTTGATAGGGTCTTAGCTTGCCTGAAAATGGAATATTAGTTGTTACGGTGGCGCGTTGGTCGATTACTTCCGGCTTGAATGTTTGTAACAAGTAATCAAGCAAACCCATGGGCGTTATAAGTTTGCTTTCCACTTGATCACATAGGCAAATATCCCGATCAATACCGCGTGTGCTTCTGTTGAAGTTTTTAGCATCTTTATACTTAGGGTTGGAAAAAGTGAATTTATCAATAATCTGTTGTTCAAGACCTGGGGTAGTTTGTATTTTTATCTGGCTTGATAAGGTAATTTTCATTATTTTAATAAACCCCGACACCTTCGACACCATCAGCACTACCAAGGCTTACATTGGTATCCTCTTCGACATCACTTCGACACCCGTCAGCACTTAATGAATGTTGAGTAATTGGTGTTAAATAATTTAGGTGCTCACCTTTACGAATTGCAAAACCTTTTATCTTTCGCCCGTATTTGTCACGGTTAATTTTTTCGATATTTATTTTTAATAACTCCGATATATCAATCAAATTATTAGAAAAACGCTGTACTGCTATAGGCATTACTTTGTTATCAGCACACCATTGCTCATAATTAGGGTAAAGCTTTGTATTAACCATTAAGTCAATTTCGCCCTGGTCTTTTATGTTAAGTGCTGAATTGCCTATATAAATTTTGCTATCATCTTTAATAACCAAACAATCATCAATCCACGCAGCTAATTTATTAGTATCTACCATGTGCATACGTTGCGAATTATTTAGCCCACTGTTAATACTATCCAATGTTTTTTTAAGATCGCTATCCGGCATATCTAGCACCCAATTTAATAGTGCGGGTATTTCTGCCTGCATGGATTTCTCAATGCCACCTAACGCGCTCCATTTCTCCTTATCCTTATCAGTGACACGCTTATTAAAGTAAATAGGCATACGTCTGCGCGCCAAACCACTACTATAATCACTGGATTGAATCGCCTCATTAGCCACAATCATAACCACACCAAAATAAACAAAACTATTTTCTTGCTGTTGGTTCTTTTTTTCTAAACGAATTAAATCACCACCTGTCAGTGCTTTTAATACCGATACTTCACCACCATAACGGGATGAGTCATTAATAATAATGAGCCGCTTGTTAAATAATTTCGCACTCTCAAAACGATTTTCTTCTAAATTCTTCAAGTCAGTTGTCGTGCAATTATCTTCACCAACCAACATATTAAGTAATCGCGTTAAGGTTGATTTCCCAGTACCTCCAGCACCTACCACTTCTAAGAATTTTTGCAAATTTCCACCGGATAAAGCAATCTTAAAAAAGGCTCTAATTGTATTAATTACCTCAGTATCGTTATAGGTCGATTCCTTTAACCATTGGTAAATAATGTCTATTTTTTCCTCAGGCTCATAATCATAGGGTAATTGCCAAGTAAATTTGTACTTGTCACTATAAGGCAATAATTCGCGTTTTTTAAGGTTCAAAATACCATTTTTTAAGGGTAGTAAATTGCGGTCTTGCGTCCATGTTTCAACACTCAGTATCAGCTTTAAAAATGCCTCTGTATTATTTATCTTTTGGATACTATAGCCTTCATGTAATAGCTTAGTTAGCTCATGATGAATAATCTTTAGAACTTTATTTTTAGTTGCTTTACGCCACACACCCTTGCTTGATAAATACCATTCGTTGCTAATATCACAGTGAGCAATTTTTGCTTTTAATGCACCGGCTATTTTTTCAGATAACAGCGAATCTTTGAGTTTATCAATCTCGGTGCTGGCTTGGTGTCGGTTCTGGTGCTGACTGGAGGCCGTACCAGTGCTGATGGTGTCGAAGGTGTCGAGGTTTTCATTACTTTCTACATCAAGGGCAATAACACCATTTTCTAAAATCTCGTCATTCTCTCTCATGCCGACACCCGCCCAATAATTTTATTAGCGGGATATTCAGGAACGCACCATTTAACCAATAACGCGCCATAAGCTAAAATTGCTCTTGATAACTCAATTAAACGCTCGTAACTTTCAAGCTGACCATGTGAAAATAAAATCACTTCTTTGCCATAAGTAAAACTGAATTTATAAGCCCCTATATCATCATTTAAAGGGAGTAATGTTTTACTGTGACCATTTATCCAACCTTCTGATTTTGCTCTATCCCAAGCCTTTGAACCGGTACAAATAACAATACAATTTTGATTAGCAGGAATATTTTTAGCATACGGGGGTAATTTCTTACTCATGATTGCTCCCCCTGCTCTAAATGATATTCAGCAAAATTAATCTTTCTAAAACGGCCTTGCTTACTTACACGTACTGAGCTTATTGGATGGCCTGCTTTTCTTAATCGACAGATACAAGCGGCCAACCTAAACACGCCTAATTCAGTGAGTGCTTGTATTGGGTTGATGGTAAAATCTTCTTTTAGCCATAATAAAACAGCCGTATCTTGTGTAATTTTCTTCATTTCTGCACCTTCTGAAGGGCAAATAATAGGTAATTGCGATATACTTACCGTGCGCTTGGTCGTGCAATTACAAATTATTAGCCCATTAATTCAATTGATTTATGGGCTTTTTTTATGCCTGCAATAAAGTCACTGGGCTAACTATCTGCTTTAAGATATGCGCGCGCCCCTCTTCATTTTCTGAGCTGTGGAAAAATACTTGCTTTGATATTTTAGCGGTTGGGTAGGCTTTAATTACCTGCTCTTTACGCTCAACGGCTTGTTGTTCCGTGGCATAAAGTGGCGACAAGGCTTCATTTAAAACTCGTTCGCTTTTATAAATTACCTGATAGCAAGCCACATCGAATTGCCCTTGATAATTTACAAGCGCATCATATTCTGATTGGGGTAAGGTGATTGCAGTATTTAGGCTCATAATTTCATATCATTAATTGAGTTAGCATCTAAGAATGAAACAGCATCCCTTTCAATTGAATCTAATAAAATCATCCATTCGTCATAGGGATTATATTCACGGAGCAATAAGAATAAGTTATTTTGTTCTGCCTTGATATAAGCTAAATCCTGCTCTATCCACGCTTTAATATAGGTTCGAAGTTCTTTTTCATAATTACTATAGCTAGTGGCGAGTAAGGCTAAGAGCTTTAACTCCATCCCTTCTACTGTTACCGCTGGGATTCTGGATAACTGCACCATTCGCTCGATTATGTAATCAGTTTTTTTAAACTGAAAAATACATAATGATTTGGTTGATCTGAGTATTGACTCTGCAACGGGCTTTAAGATTGTAGTAGCACTCATAATTCACCCTCCTTTGTCATATCATCAAACACTAAACCCAATAAGACATAAAACGCGCCTTCCGCACTGTCATCATAAAAACGAATAGCCCCGTTATCTTTAGCAAGGCATAGCTGAATAATAGCCGCCTCTTTAGCTTGCTCAGATTGGTTTATTTGTGGTGTTATTCCTTGAATGGTGGCAAAGGATTCGCTGTTTATTAAGGCGTTTATTTCATCAAAATCATTATCCAGATTACCTTTTGATAATTCAGCTTCTACCCCCTTATTAAAAAAGGCGCGTTGCTGATTATCTAACGCGATAAATTCAGCAATAGTGAGCTGTTCCAAATGCTTTCCAGTGGCATTAATACGCGCGGCTAATGCGGCTGTATAGTGGTTATTGCTTTCCGCTATTGCTTCGATCTGTACAGCAATATTAATTAATTGATGCTCTGTAATTGAACTCATCGCGCCACCTCCATGCCTGCAAACTTCACAATGGCATTAGGATATTGAATCGCTTGATTGAAACCAACACGCCCAGCAATAACGCGCCTTGTGCCTTTGGCTAATACGTTAAATATGGAAGTTTTTCGCTGATTATTATGCTCGATCTCGTCAAGCATACGCACCAATTCTAAGGCATCAGCTTTTAAGATATTAAAGTTTTCTTTAGTTTGCGTTATGCCATGAATATTAATAGCACTGCGAATAATACTAACTTGAGCAAGTAATGATTTTTGTTTGGTTTCGCTAACAGATTTAGTTAGTGGGTTTTGTTTTGGGGAATTTTTAAGCATGGGCTTATGTCCTTGTTTGAGGAATAAACCACCGGCCTTGAGTCTCAAATCTTGGGCGGTGGACTGGTATCGAGTTGAGACTACCGAACAAGGGAACGGCCAACCTTTTAAGGGGTTGCTCAGTACACAGCCCACCATAAAGGATTTAATACGGACTAATCCCGTACCATTTATTGATTGGCATAAAAAAACCACTGTAGATAGTGGCCTCTTCTGGCCTCGTTTCGGGGTCTCAATCCCGTCCACTGAATGTGTCAATGGAAGGCATAGTTTAGCGTTACTTGTGGTTACTGGCAATAACATTATGCACACTCGCTATCACGATCAGCTACGCGGTCACTTATCCACTGGTCTATTTCTGATTCAAGCCAGCCGCTACTGCGTTTAGTTAATTTAATTTGTGCGGGGAATTTACCTTCAGCAATAGAAGCGTAAATACTGGAACGGCTTAAGCCTGTTTTTTGAATAACTTGTGGTAAACGGATAATTGCACCCATCTTTAATACTCCTTAGCTCGTTAAAGCTGTTGGTGGTTTAGATGGGGTTAGCTTGAATTGAAAGGGTTATATTTAGGGGGAATTCCTTTAAGTTATGAGTAATTCCCTTAACTTTTATTTTTTTCTGCGGCTTCTTTTAAGTATTTCCTTATGGTCGCTACATCTACATTTATTCCATGCAAAGACAAATCATAATGTATAGAGCCTGAGTTATTACCCGTTACAGTACTTCGGCTATTATTACTTGGTGAATAATCGTATTTTTCTATCGCCATACCATAAATAATTTTTAGTAAGCTGTTACGCTCCTTTTCTGATAAATCGCTTTTGCTCTGTTCGGGTTCGGTTTTATATAGCTGTATTAATTCCCTATTAAGAGAAATACCTTTTTTTATAGCCCACGCTATAAGTTCTGGAATTGAAATATAGGCGCGCTCATCTCCAAATGTTTTTTTTGTAACATTACCCGCAGGTTTCATCACTAAACTACTCTTACTTATCGCACGATAAAGAATCAAATACTCTTTTATTAATGCTATAAATTCTGTTTCATGATTGTCTATATCCTTAACTAATGACTTGTCATGTATAAACTCTTCTTGAACCCAGTTATTAGCAATTTTATTACCTACAAACAATTCGTCTTCAAAGCAACCGCTTAAACCAATAAATACTTCATTAAGACCTGAACTTAAACCAATATCCATTATAATTAATGGGGCATCATCAATAGCGCAGTAATCCTCAGAAATAAAACTTCCATAATTAGGCTTGTATTTACTTATCCAGTCTTTCAAGTGTAAAACTCCATTCAAAGCAATCATTCCTGAGAAGTACCAACCAAGCGGGGGAATGAATCCCGCCTTTTAGCCGCTAAGCCTAGGTTGGTTAAGTTAATTGTAATGCAATTTAATGTTTTCAGGTAATATCTAAATTTTTACGTTTTGTATGATTGGCTTTATTAAAGCCGTTCACTATTTCTTGCATTCAGGTTACAAAAGTTACAGGAAGTTACAAAAAAGTTACACTACAGGCCACGCCATACATAGCCTTAATCAACTTGTAACTTTGTAACCAGCTTTTTTAATGTATTAGTTAACCTACATTTCTTCTAAAGGGGATAACTTGAGCACCAGCTTTTAGGCCATCCAAATAATCAGCCCATGATTGCATCATTTTTTTTCGTTCTAGTAAATATTCAGCATGGCAATAAGCTGCTTTTATAGCATTCCTTTCAGCGTGAGCTAATTGCCTTTCAATCATATCGGAATTAAAACCTTTTTCATGCAGTGTAGTACTCGCAGTAGTTCTAAACCCGTGCATTGTGTGAGTACCTTTATAACCAAGTCGCCTAATAATTGCACCAGGTGTTTCTCTGCTAATATGCCCTGTTTTAATTTTCCCTTGGCTACTAGCAAAAACATATTGTCCTTTGCCGGTTAATGGGTGAATCTCATTTAACAACTCAATAACTTGACTCGCTAATGGGACAATATGCCGGTCATTCATTTTCATCTTTTCTGCCGGGATAACCCATTGCGCATTATCTAAATCAATTTCAGCCCATTCCATTTCAACTAGGTTTGCAGGTCGAGCAAAAACCATAGGTTGAATCTGTAACGCAATTCTAACTACAAAGCTTCCCTGATAAGCATCAATATCAAGTAATAACTGCCTTAAGGTTTTACTATCAATAATCGCATTAAAATGTCCTTTTACCGGTGATGGCAATGCCCCTCTTAAATCCTGAGTAACATCCCTTTCTGCTTTACCAGTAACAACACCATACCTAATAGCCTGTCCTATAAACTGCTTAGTTCTTGCCGCTGTTTCTAACGCGCCACGATCTACAATACGCCTAAGGGTTGTTAATACTTCCATTGCTGTTAAATCTTTTAATGGTCTTGAGCCTATCCATGGAAAAACATCGCGCTCATAGCATTGTTTAATATGTAGCTGGTGTGAATCACTCCATTTATGAGAGTTACTGATTAAAAATTCCTCAGCAACTGCTTGAAATGTATTTTCCTTGCTACCAGCCTTTTCTAATTTACGTATTAAACTTGGGTCTAAACCATCCCTAATTTGCTTACGTGCTTCATCCCTAGCTTCACGCGCATCTTTTAAAGAAACATCAGGATATACCCCTAGCGATAGTAATTTCTCTACTCGATTAATACGGTATTTCATTCGCCAGTATTTAGAGCCATTCTTCTTAACAAGCAGGTACAAACCTTTTTCATCAGATTCTTTGTAATCTTTTTCTTTAGGTTTTAAGGCGTTAATTTTTGGGACATTTAGCGGCATTTGGGGGTATCTCTCTTGCGAGGTAACAATATACCCCCAAAAGTACCCCACTTAATGGGGGTATGTCAATGGATTTATACGGACACCACTGGACAATAGAAATGATTTACATGCTTATTTTATTGGGCTTTATGGACTTTATAGGACTTACTTGGAAGTAATAATGGCGGAGAGTAAGAGATTCGAACTCTTGATACGTTACCGTATACACGCTTTCCAG
>ENA-OSET01003610-OSET01003610.1-sediment-metagenome-genome-assembly--contig:-NODE-3610-length-14103-cov-43.781477_pt1 | contig 14103 bp, 11 predicted proteins | sample MGYA00237882_ERZ534229 | MGnify/ENA primary metagenome ERZ534229 (study PRJEB26408, sample SAMN06266212) | sediment metagenome | isolation source: Hudson Canyon methane seep mesocosm | place...
AGCCCATCGAAAGATAGCCAAACTATGTTAGAGGCGCTGAAAATAGCGGTCAATAAAACCTTAGACAAGAAAAAACGTTTAGGACAATATGCAGTAATCTGGTCGGATGATAAACCCGTTTTAGTAGGTGCTGATAATCCTGAAGAAAGCACACTTTCAATGGAGTCCAAGTAGGTGGCTGTTGGTTTTACCAACAGCCTAATAGAGATATGGGGTTTTCACCAATAATCAGTTATTAAGAGGAACCCCCATCTTTTAAACTATAGAGGTGTCAGTTTTCTTAATGTTAAATCTAATAACTGAATAGCCTGTGCATCGCTTTCTAATTGACTTGTCTGTGAATTTAATTGCACCTTCTTTTCTTCTTGCTCACTTAAAAGAGGTGCAAATAATACTGTAATCCCTTGACTGACATCTTCCTGTATTTTATGAAGCACCTCTTGTGAAATAGTTTCTACTAATTGATGTGCTTGTAAAGCTTGTGATGCTTGTTGTTGGTTACGCGTTGCTTCAAGACTGCTTTCTCTAAATATATCAAAAATAGCTAAACCGACTTGTAACAAAGGCGCCGCTTTTCCTGCCCATTTTGCGAGTGTTGTTTCCCATCTACCTTTAAATAAGGGAACTTTAAAGGCTCTTAACTGAAGCAAAACTTGAGTCATATTTTCTGTATTACCTAAGCCCTTAAATGCCTCTACCCCTAAATCCAGTACTTTATCACTCATCTCATCTTGAGTATTATTCATGGTACGAATAGCATCTAACTGAATATTTTGTTGGCTCAAAGCTAATTTAGCTTGCTCACCTTGTTGTTGTATCCATTGATTTAATGACTGATAAACACCCTGAAAAATAACATTAAACTGTTGCTGTACTGCGCTATCTGTTTCTGATTGCTGAATAGACTGCAACAAAGCCATTTTTTGTGCTGATACTAAATGTCTTGCTTGTGCTACGGATGCCGAAATTAAATTATCCCTTTGTAACTGTAATTGCAGAATTAATTGATGTACTTGCTTAATTTCCCCTTGTGCCTCAATCGAACATTTTTCTAATAATGGAATAATCAAATGCTGATGAAAATAACGAGCCAAAGAGGCAACAAAATGCTGTTCATTATCATAGGATTTAACCCACGCTTCAAATTGATAAATAAAATCAACATAGCCTGAACGAGATAATAAAAGGGGTTTATTTTCTATGCGTGCCTTTAAAGCACTCGCTAGTTGAATAGGTAATACCTTTACATTCCCCTGTAATTGTTCAACAGAAATCCCTTTTTCTTCTGCCATATCCAGTAAAATGCAATACACCTGATCAACTAATAAACTAACCCCGCCTTCACCTGCTTTATCAGGGTCAAGTCCATTATAATTAAGAATAATAAATACCTGTTTACCTTCTTGAAGACAGGCAAATAAACGCTCATAAACATCTTTTGCATCTTGGTCATCCTGACGAATAACCATCAGGATTAAATCATTCTGTTTTAAAGCGACTAAACTAGTTTTTTCGTGTGCAATAGGTGCATTTACTCCAGGGGAATCCAATAACTGATAACCCTGCCAATGATAAGCATCAATTCTATCCGTTGTGGGGACTTCGCCTGTTTCAGCTTGGTTCTCACCTAATAAAACATTAATTAAAGTGCTTTTTCCTGCGTTATAAGCTCCATAAACCTGAATAGTTAATTGTTCTTCTTCTAATTTAGCATTAGCCTGCTGAAAGACCCGCTCAACTTCATCAGGATAATAACGCAACCAATAAGGTTTTAACGTGCTAATTAGTTTGGATAGTTCAGGTATCACAGCGTACATTAGCATTTCTCCTGTTGAAATTGTTTAATTTGCTCTATTGAAGTGCTAATAATGACTTGTAAAGGGCTTAACTCTTTTAATAAAGCTTGCGCATTATTTTTGACCATATCAGGAACGACCTTTTTAATATTGGCTTGTAATTCAGTTTCTAGTTGACTCGAATCAAGACCCACAACCTCAGAAATTGTTGTGCTATCTATTAAAGTTTTATTGCCGACGCCTCTCCCCAACATATCTCCAATGACACCTCCTACCGCTATACCTATGGGTCCTGCTAATACCCCAAGTGCTGCTCCCCCAACCGCTAATACTGATTGCAATATCGATTTAGATTTAGAACCTGAAACCTGCTGATACTCTATAGTTTGTTCTTCAAAAGAAGCCTTAATATGCAATGGTTCAACACTGGTTTTGGTTGCCTTTTTTAAATCCTGAAACATCGCTGAAAAAATATCCTCAAACGCGGTATTACGGTGTTTTTCAATCTCTGCTACTATCGCTTGATCTATGGCTTGAATATTTTGGGTTTCTTTATATTGAGCCACAATATTTGGAATGCGAAAGCTCACTTGATGAATAATGTTTTCACTAATAAAGCTAAGTTGTTGTTCAACTTTTTGTGTATGTTGTTGCAATGCTGTTTCTAATGCAATAAAAGGTAGCAAGGTATTATCACTTAAATGCTGTTGCATATCTTGGGTGTAATGCTTTACTTGCTGTTGAATATTATCTTTTTTATAAGTAATTGCCTCTTGGTAAACGCTATTTAAACCGCCAAATAAGGCATCAATACCAGCCGTTTCCAGAATATTTTTTTCCCCTGATTTTTCTTTTGCATACCTTGTAGAAATAGAGACAGGCTTTTTTAATTGCCCCGAATTAAGAGGCTTCTCTAATTCAGATAATTTATTCAATGATCTTTGATATACATCCTCTTGTTGTTTTTCCTGAATAAGCTTATCTTTCATCAGTAGAACCTGCACAATTTCAGCATGTCCATCGACGACAATCTCATCTTCATCACTTCGATCACTTTTGGTAATCACAGGAAATAAAACTTTTCCTTTATTTAACTCCGATTTTAATTCCTCTAATTCCTGAGTTTGACCAGGAGAATTAGAGCCTGTCATCCATAAAATCAAATCAGCGCTATCACTGTATTTCTGGGTTAACGCCCCATTTTCTTCTGTAACAGAGTGTAATCCTGGAGAATCCAACAATAATAAATTACCGATTTCAACACCTTGTATTTGAGCCGTTGTTTCAACACTCCCTTCTTTAAATGCAGTGTCCATTTTGCATTTCTTTCCTTCTTTAAAATAAAAATAATGGGCTTGTTCTTTTTCTAAAGCATCCTGACATAAATTGACTAAATAATTAGAAAAACTACTTTTACCTGAATTGACTTTGCCAAAAATAAGCATAATTAACTTATCTTGATGCGCTGATTGTACCTGAATACGTTGCTTTAAAGCCGCTTGAGAAGATTCAATATAAGCTAAACTATCTTGAATCGTTGCGGTTAAATCACTAATTTGAGCATAAAAACAACTCTCTTCAGAATTAATCGCTCGTAAATCAGTTATATTCTGGGCTAATTGTTTTGTTAAAGTACCCTGAGCAATCTCTACTTTATGTTTATCTGTATGACTTTGTTCTACCACGCCTTTAAATTCATTCAGTGTATTAAAGAACTGAGTCACTTCCTTAGTATAGATAGGCATTTATTCCTCCCCTTTTAAAGATTGTAAACTAGCCATCAACTGTTCAAGTGTATTGAGTGTGATTTGAGCATCACTTACTTTCTTTGCTAATTTATTTAAGGAGTCAGGCTTGGATTGACTCTGCTCTTCAACAGATCTTTTTAGACTCTGTTTATTTTGTGCATAAGTAATTTCCTGGGGTATATAGCCATAATATTTTTGGGAAAATTGCTGGGCTATATTCTTAGAAGCTTGTAATTCAGTTGCTGTTTGACGAGCCTTTGTTTCAGCTTCATGTGCTCTACGTTGACGACTTGCTTCTCTGCTAGCCTCTCGTCTTTCATCTGCTTCACGTTCTTCGGTATCATCATCTGATAATAAATAAGCGGCTGTTCCAACTACTATTGTCCCTAAAATCCAAGGTAATGGCATATTAATCTCCTAATGTAATAGATTTAAAACATGCTGTTTAGCACGATTAAAGTGTTGTTTTTCAGTGGTTAAAGTGGATTCAATGTTCTGTTTTTTTGTGGTATATTTCTTATGTGCGTTTGTTAAATCATTTATCAAAATCCCACAAATCGTTTTTATTTCCGTTTTTCGCATCTTTAATTTATCTTTCGTTGCGGTACGCAACATAGGAAATAAAGGCTTAAAACCACTATTTGTTAAAAATAAGGTACTATCCTGTTTGAGATACTTTTGATAACGTGTTGAAGAAATAGCAAACAAAGGTAAATTAAATGCTGCAAGTTGTTGATCAATAGAAGCCTGAATCGTTTTTAACTCTGCTTCCACTTGGTCAATCTTGGTTAACAAAATCCGTAATTTTCCCTTACCTTCGTGCTGACTATAATGACGGATAAAATCCAACTCCTTCTTATCTAATTCTCCTGAAATAATATCGTGTACCAATAAGACCACATCGGCTGATTTTATAGCGTCTTTCGCCTGCGCATCATCATGCTTATCTGCATCTAATCCAGGTGTATCCGTCCAGACTACATTATTCTTAATATCGTGATGGCTTTGCACTTTAACCGTACAACGTACATCTTCCGCCTTAAAAATATCCTCTCGTAGCCAAGCATTTAAAAAAGAACTTTTACCGTGATTATACTTACCAAACACAATCACATTTAAAGGGGACTGTTGATTTTGCGCTTTTAAAGTAGTTAATCTATCTAACAATACAACTGATTCGCTAGAAAATAATGCCTTATGTTGGCGTATTGCTTTTATATTCATATTCACTCTCATTTTGTTGAAACTCTGCGCAGGCTTTTTGATTTAAAGCATAAAAGACTGCTTGACTATATTGCTGACTAAAATGTCTAGCATGCATGGTTTTTATATTACAAATATCGGGGCGTTGTGTATAAACGGCACATAACAACGTAGACTCATCAAAATATTTGCACGTGCCATCGCCCCTATCTAAATCCTTATACAAGGCATTTAAATGCAACCGTTGACAGCATAAACCACACTTTTCACAAGGAAAATTACTCATATTCAGACTCCATAACCCTTTAAAATAATTCCCATGCTTTTATAATTTTCTATTGTTGAAATCTGTGTTCAGTATAAAGTTAATTTGAATAATTCCTTAAATGACAAATTTGTCAGAAACTAAACCTATTCAATAAAAATATTTCTGCGGTATTACCGTTGCGGTTGTATCAAACAAAGCGCCAATAAACCCAGATTTAATTCAGCCTTGAATTTCCCTCAAGAACATCGCCTGGTTTATATACGCTACGCTCACTCAAACACCCATCTCTAAAGAGAGTAATACCCTTTACACCACCTAAATAGGCTTTTTTTATAAGCGCTTCAATTTCAATAGCAGTGACAGTATTATTTAAGTTAATTGTCTTGGAGATCGCATCATCTATACAAGGCTGCGCAGCGATAACAACACTGAGGTGCTCTTGTGGATTAATCTCAAGCGCTGTTCTTAACAGTTTAGCTAACTCTGGATATTCCTTAAAAATAGTTGTCGTCTCACCTGTTTCTATGGCGCATAAAATATCTTTCTTCTGTTTTGCATCCCATTCCTTATGGTCTTGTACATAATTGACGATGGCTGTCGCTGGTTTTTTTGTGAAGGCGTTAATTAAAGAAAAATAGGGTTCTATGCTATTTGATGCACCCACAATAAGTGATGAATTTCCTGTCGGAGGTAATGAAATAGTTGAACTATGTCTTAACCCTTCTTGCATTATTCTTTGATTAAGTGCTTCCCATTGCGCGCATGAAACAGCGCCTTGCTTTGAAAAACGCATTAAGTATTGTTCATCAGTCACATATTTACTGGTCGAAAAGGCACCAAACGAACCTTTTTGTTTCGCTATCTGCATACTCTCATCTTTTGATGAATAGTTCATTAAGCTTAGAATCTTTTGTAAAAGCGCATTGCCTTGCGTTGAACCATAGTTTATTCCTAGCTCAATCAATAGATCCGCATAACCACAGACACCGATACCTATTCTTCTTTTCGCCTCTAGGACTTGAGTATCAAAAACAGAATTTTCAATACTAATCTCTATCGCTTTATCTAAGGCCTGTGTCAGTATTCGACTTGATAAGTCAATTGATGGCCAATTGACGCTTTTATTACCATCTTGATCTTTTACTATCATTTTACCTAAATTAATATAGCTAAATTGACAAGCCTCCCCTTTACCCATTGGTAATTCAGCGCAAGGTGAAAAACTTTCAAATTTAATTTCTGGTACGGGATTTTCCTTTTGCATTCTTTCTAAAAAAAGAATACCTGGCTCACCACTGTAATGCATATTTTCTGCAATTTTAGTAAACGTTTGTTGATCTTTTTCTGACGCTTTATTCTCAATAATGCGCGTCATAAATTGATCACCTGCTGATACTGAAATATTAAACTTAAAGGTATTAAAATCTGCATTTCTTTTTGATTCTATGTAATCAACAACCTTTGGATGTTCTGCATCTAAATTAGTAATTCCCGCTACAGAGCGTCTGCATTTTTTACTCACATCTTGTAGCACTTTATTGAGTTTATACAGTTCTTGAGTAGGCTCTTCTGTTGAGTCTAGTGAAAAACCTACGCCCATACCTGCAATAGATGATTTCTCAATTTGTTTTTTGATTTTTGTAAAGTTTTGACGTAAATCTGCATTAAGGACAGTACAGGCATTAAGTGACTGAGAGCCACTTATATTAGTGAGTATAGAGGTTCCTATTGTGATTTTTTTAGCGTGAATTAAAGTGCTAAATTGGTTTCTTTCCACTCCATCGATAGGAAATAACTTTTCTGCTACCCTGTCAAATAGCTCATTAACTTCAGCATCAGACACCTGTTCACCTTGGGATTTTCCTGGAATAATATTTCTTATAATGAAGACTTCATTTTGAAAATTTGACATTATTTCATCCCTGTATTAACCCAAATAATAAATAGCAGATAACTGCCCTTACCTGATTAACGCAATTTTCATTATCATTTTTAAAATTCATTTAAAATGATTGTTATCTTTTCTAAAATCTTGCGATACTTATCCACTAATGGTATCCATAAGTACGATTGTCTAGGCTAATTTATGTGCACTATTAATGATGAAAAAACGCTATCTGAGTTGGGGGAAAAATTTATAGTCCGTGAGATAACAAGCTCACTACATCCTTCAGACAAGCTTTTAGATGGATTTGGACATGATGCTGCCTTTGTTGACATTTCAGTTGCTGATGATGAGGTGCTGGTGATTAACTCAGACCGCTCCGGCCTTAATATCGCTTATAAATTAGGCCTTGCCGGTGCGGAATGTGTGGGTGATTTAGGTGTATCTCATGCAATAAGTGATGTAGTTGCAGCTGGTGGTTGCCCTAAAACTGTAACCGTGGCTCTTTTATTACCTCCCAATACGACCTTACGCTTTGTTCGTGAATTAATGAAAGGCGTTGAGGATTCAGCAGCTAAATATGGTGCTATTGTTACTGGAGGAGATACTAAAAAAAGCCATAAATTTGCGATGGTTGTTACTGCAGTAGGTATAGCACACAAAAAAAATCGACTCAGACGTTCTACTGCTCAAAATGGTGATGCACTAGTTGTAACTGGATTTTTAGGTAGCATGTTACTTGGCACGCATGCTTTAAAAAACAATTTAGATTTATCCAAGCAGGTACGTTCTTTACTTGAAGATGCTTTGGTTGTCCAAAACCCACCTTTTCAATTAGGTCGTGCTTTTGCTGATGCTGGAGTTGCTACAGCTTGTATGGATATTAGTGATGGTTTATCTGGTACTTTATTTACTCTTTGTAGCGCTAGCGGACTGGGTGCCATTATTGATGAAAATAAAATACCAATTAACCCTCTACTCTCTGATTTAGCAAACTCTCTAAACCTTCGTCCGATGCAGTTGAGTTTAGCTGGTGGAGATTGGCAATACCTTTACACTATCCCTCAAAGCAAACTCGCTGAAGCTGAGGCGATAGCCCAGAAGGTTGGCTGGCCTATTTCTATTTTAGGGCATACTCACCAGTCAGATTTTATAGGTGCACGTACATTAGAGGGGGAATTCAGGCATATTAACCGGATTGAAAATGATAGCTTTAGTGATAAAATTAATGGCAAAGGGTATTTTGAAAGCCTGACTACTCCTATTTCGTGCTTTGGCAGCTCTATTGATTCAAAAATAATTGAACATACTTTTTTGAATTTAGTTTGACGCACCTCTTTTTTAAGAAAATTTAAATGAACTCAGGAAAAATTGATAAATATGTTACGTCTGAAACCATAGGTGATTGTTGGCTTAGCTGTATGCAGAAAGTTATTGAATATGGAAGTTTTCATTATGATGAAGATATTGAGATTCATGAGATTTTAGGCTTAACTGTTTCTATATCTAAGCCTTTCTATCATGATGATATTATTTCTTCTTTTGGTGACCCTGTTGTCATAGAAAGAACTTTAGCTAAATTTTCTAAAGGTATTAATATGCCGGACCGCCCATTTACTTACGGCGCCCGTATTTTCAATAATTGCGGTATAGATCAATTTGAATGGATTATTGACCGGTTACAATCAAAAAGAGAAGCAAAATCAGCAACAATTGGTTTGTTGATTCCTGGAAGCAAATCACCTAACCTTCCCTGTCTTACAACAATCGATGTAAAAATTAGAAATGATAAATTAGAGCTGCAATTTTTCTTTAGAAGTCAAAATATTTTTGGTCGTCAGTATGCGAATTTACTAGCACTAGCAAAATTACAGGCTGATTTAGCCACTAGTTGCTCGGTCACCGTTGGAAGTATGCAAGGATACATTGCATCTGCTCATATTTATGCATTTGACCTTATTGAAGCCAATAAGGTCATTTCAGGTAAACAGCTAACTATTAAAGATAGATATTACTCAGAAGGCCCTTTATCCATTAATACCCGTACAAATTAAAAAACCTATTTCCTTAGTTTTAGCCTGTAATCTGGCCTGATATTCGTCCAGAAATAACAGCAAAACCCCACTCATTTTTTTTGCTATAAAATTGGGTTTTAATACCAACAGTTAGTTTACCCCCTTTAAATAAGGTTTTATTTTTAGGGTTTTCTATCTTATCCAGCCAAAAAATAATTTCATTCTTAAATTCTGGGCATTTAACAAAACCAAAATTTCTATCTATAAATATTTTTGTAATGGTAACATCCCATTGCTTATAGTTTAATTCCTCATTAATTTTATCTCTTGATTCTTTTCTGTCTAAATCTGCAGCGGCATAGTTTTTATTCCTTCTTGATGCTAAGGCTTCTTTACCTGATAAAAATCCCTTCTCTCTCAATTCAGTTATATTTTTTGCTTCCATTTTATTTAAAATTTCACTCAGCCTATCCTTAGGTATATCCTGTTCTTTTATAATTCCATTTTTCATAAACCTAAAAGCATTCATCGGCGACATTTTCTCTACAATATCCTCTAGACGTCCAGGATCATCTCGCACGTCTTTTATCGTAAGAATACTTTCGCGCACCAAAATATTAAGCAATCGTGGAGAAAGTTGCCAGTTCATACCAATGTCATAGAGAACCTCCTTTTGTTCACGATCATATTCTGAAAATTTAATATTATCCCTTCCGAGCTTTGCATTTATTCTTAATAGAGAAATAAGGTCTGTACGAATTTGTGAGTCATTACTGCGCAGCAAGGCATCTTTCCAGTTGGCAATAAAATCTGCTTTAGTAATTTTTTTAACTCGCAATAGTGCACAAAGCTCTGAAACTGTTACATTATCAAAGACTACTTTTATCTCTTCAGTTTTGATTTCACCTATTAAGACTTTCTGCGCAGGACTAAGGTTTTTTTTCCATTCCAGCTGTTCATTATTAATATGAGGAACTAACTCCATCCACATAGCGCCACGATCTACAACCAAACTATATAAGCCCTCTAACCTTTCTAAACCTTGCGGATGAGTTTGTGCTGAATACCAAAATGACGTTCCTCGTAGTGCCGTAACTAATTGAGCAGGGAGTGGATATTTAGGTGGTAAGTGTGAAATATATGCAAGTTGCTCAGTTTCCGTCTTGGCATCTTCACCTCGCATTGCACGAAGGATACCGCGTAACCATAAGTCTTTATGAGTAGTAAGTGGCAATAATTTTAGCTGCTGCTCATTACGTAATGCGGCAGATACTAGCATAGGTTCAGTTATCCATGCTGTACGTAAGAAGCTTTTAGATGGGTTAGGTATTAGTTCAAAAGAAAATACTAGTGGCATAGCCCAGTTATTTGAAATTTTACCTGAACTATCCTGCAATAATTCATTCGTTAATGCATCTTGATGACTAGCTAAATATTCAGCAACCAAATACTCTTGTATGGTTTCGTGGGAAAAATTCAGAAATTCCTCATCATTATCTATTTTTAATAATAACCCTTGAGCAATTCTATCTAAGAATTTTGCTACATTATCACCCATTATTACCTGAACTTTTTCACGAGCAAAATTAACACTACATAACGTTTTACCTTCGGCTCTCATACTAAATGCTAAGAATGCTAAAGCTTCTTTAATCCGATTCAGTGGCCATAAGGGTGGCGATCCATTTTCAGTATTTTTTTCTGCTTCCCTAAGATACCAAGTTTCAAAGAAACGGCGGTAAAGTTGAGCTATTCCTTTTGGTAAATCATTAGAGTTTCGAGCTACATCAGCAACCATCTTTAGTAAAATGGGGCTTCCTGCAATCAATTCAGCACTTGGCTGCTGGTATAACTGCTCTAGAGTATGCTCTGCCTGCTCACTATTAGTTAGATGCCCTGTTAAAAATTTCAACTGTTGAGATCGATTCATGGAACAAAAATCGTATGTATTATCAATTACAAAATCTGGACGGTGAGACAGCCTTGAAGAAATAATAAAACAAGCACTTTTGTATTCTTGTAAAAGCCCATTAATTTCTTGATGACACTCGTCGTAACGTACACTAGGGCACTCATTGAGCGCATCAAAAATTAAAGTTATTTCTCCACTTTCTATCTGCGCTTCAATATCCACCCAATATAAACTAGGAAGGTGCTTAAGAATTAACCCTCGTATTCCTGTCTCTGTATATTCGCTAAGTGAAATAAACAACATCCAAGGCTTATTGGGAGTCCATTCCTTAGCGGCTAAAAATGCCTTCTGTTGTAAACAAGTACTTTTACCTGATCCTGGATCACCCAGCAAAACTATTCTAGATTTTTCATCCAGTAATGTTAATACTTCCTTATGCCGTATATTTACATGTACATTATTTTTATCATCTTTTTTTTCTGCAAATAAGGGGATATAATTTGTATTAATTTTTTCATTACTAACCGTATTTTTAAGCGTTTCTAGGTAAGATTGAATTACCTTCGAAATAACTTCCTCAGGGTGCTTTCCTGCCTTATGCCATTCAGATAAAAATGTCTGAAACTGTTTATCTAAACCAGAATTATTAATTTCACGGTTTTTCCACCACTGCTGTAAATCTCCCTCTACCATTTTAACATTCTGACCTCTATCACCTTCACGCCGGCAAAACGTTATACTAGAGAACTGTTTTTTATTTTCGCACTCAAAAGACAACCAGCCATCTTCTTTTTTTCTTGGCTTTACCATAATCACTATAACAAGCTTGCCTTCAAACGTTCCCCATCTAGGGCTAAATAAATTGTGCTGCTCCGTACATCTCCAAATACCTTCCACCCCAGTTATCCATCCGTCTTGAGGGTGTAATATATGCATTCCAAGGTTAAGCATAAACTTATCTTTATCTCCTTTATATCCACTATAAATCAAATCGACATGCTCTATAGTAGAGTCTTTTCCTTCAGTTTCACCTACTCCAAGAATGACTGCGCCCCCCATACTATTAGCTATAGAAAATAGTGCTTTAGATACATCTAGTCGGTAATCCCACCGATTCTCATTTTTATGATAAATGCCATCTGTCGGGGTGCTTGCTGCTTTAAACTCTAGCCATTCAGTTTCAATATTACCTGTAAATTTAATGAGCGGCGTAACATCATTATTAGTATGGCCTAAGATTTTTTCTACAAGTTCATATCCATTCATTAGCGCGTGCCCCTTAAATAGTGTTATTGAATTTATTTTTAAAAAGTTAATCAAATTTTTAGTGATGTGTCAACACTATTCAGGACACAAGTTTACACAGCTTTTTTCTGAATTTCGTAATCGACAGGTGATACCTAATCATTAGCCGAATGAGTTCTTTCTCGATTATAAAAAACTTCAATATATTCAAATATTGCTTGCGTTGCTTCCGCTCTCTTTTTAAATTTACACTGATGAACGAGCTCTGTTTTTAAGGTATGGAAAAAGCTTTCTGAAACAGCATTGACGCTCCTATGTCTACTTTTATGTCGATGTCGCTAAATCACTCGTAACTACTCAGCGTAGTTGAATTGCTACAATGCAAAATCAGGTAATTTCCCCTCGAACACAAGTGTCATTGCATAAGATGCACTCAGGCCTTGCTTTCGGAAGGTTGATAAATACCCTCTGACACGACAAAATATTTCTGCGCCTTGGGTACTTCGAAAACAGCCTGATATTTTCTGGTGAACTTTAGTCATTCGTATGGCATTTTCCGCTGCATTATTGGTAAACGGCACGCAAGAATTTGTCATGAAGCGCAGCACATCGTCTTCAAAATTAAGCAGCCTTTCTAGCAAGTTTCTTGCTTTACTACGCTTAACGCGTCCTCGTTTTGTTTCCGGTGGCTTGTCAGGTGGAGGGCATTCTATTTCTGCCTTGCTTAGCAGTTCTTTGTATTGCACTTTCCATACCTCCGCCTCTTTATCCCCCTATGTCAACATACCTGCCGCCTGTAAAATTCAATTTTAGGAGATAGAAATGGCCAAATTTAGCCAATAATTTAAAGTACAATCTGTAAAAAAAGCATTATCAAGAGATCCCAGTCAAACACTTAAGCAACTTGCTAATGAATTAAGCATTGGCTATCCCGCCCTACAAAGGTGGATCCGTTTAGCCACAAACAATAAATTAGAGAACGTAGCTCCCCTTATGTCAAAAGAAAAAAGTCCACAGGCTTGGACCCAAATACAACGCTTAGAAGCCATCTTGGACTGTCATTATCAATGGCATAAGTGAAGAAGAAATGAGTGCGTATTGCCGTGAGCATGGAATTTACCCACACCATATCAAGGAATGGAAAGCCGACATTTTAAAGGTAAATCACTCATCTGAATCAGCATCTAAACAAGAGAAAAACAAACTAAAACAAGAGGTTAATCGATTACAAAAAATAACTTAACCGTAAAGATAAAGCGTTAGCAGAAACAGCTGCCCTGTTGGTACTATCAAAAAAGTGCCAAGCGATCTGGGAGGAAAACGAGGGCGCATGATTCCTCACTCAGAGCGCGTGCAATGTGTTGTATGGATTAATGAAGCGGTCGCAAGCGGCGCCAGAAAAGGTAAAGTCTGTGATGTCGTGGGCATTAGCATTCGCACCCTACAGAACGGGGAAGTCAATGACGATATAAGTGCGGATAAACGCCCTGATGCCATACGCCCAACACCCAAAAACAAGTTAACGCAAAAAGAGCGCGAAGCTATTTTAAGCGTTTGTAATGAAACAGAATACGCCAACCTGCCACCCAGTCAGATTGTGCCTATTCTAGCGGATCAAGGCACTTATCTTGCGTCAGAATCTTCCTTTTACAGAGTCTTACATGAAGCCGAACAAATGCAGCATAGAGGCCGCTCTAAAGAACGCAGAACCGTAGCTAAACCAACCAGTTATAGTGCTGACAAAGCCAATCAAGTCTGGACATAGGATATCAGCTATAGTGCGCCCAACCTTTGGAGGTGTTATGGATAGACACTAACAAAGCTTGAGCATGTTTGGAATTGTAATGGTCAAGTATTTCTGTAGGGCCTCTAAGCCACATTAAGTAAAGCCTTTCTTTTCTGTATTGGAGATATATTCCCGATAACAGAATTGATTCTTTTATTATTGTAATATCGAATGTAATGTTCAACCGCTGAAACAACGGCTTGGTGGTTGATGAACGATAGGCCGTTTAAGTATTCACTCTTTAA
>ENA-OSET01003613-OSET01003613.1-sediment-metagenome-genome-assembly--contig:-NODE-3613-length-14096-cov-3.591626_pt1 | contig 14096 bp, 11 predicted proteins | sample MGYA00237882_ERZ534229 | MGnify/ENA primary metagenome ERZ534229 (study PRJEB26408, sample SAMN06266212) | sediment metagenome | isolation source: Hudson Canyon methane seep mesocosm | place...
CGGTTGGAGTGATATTGGCTCTTGGTCATCACTCTGGGATATCAGCGAAAAAGATGAGAATGGTAATGCCCAACATGGAGATGTGTTATTGCATGAAACCAATAACTCCTTTATTAGAAGTGACGGTAAATTGGTTGCGAGTCTTGGAGTCGATGATTTAGTGATCATCGCAACAAAGGATGTGGTCATGGTCGCGCATAAAAACTGCGTTCAAGATGTAAAGTTAATTGTTAAGCAATTACATGACGAAGGACGTACTGAGTGGGAATCAAATCGCGAGGTATACCGTCCCTGGGGTAAATATGACTCTATTGATTTTGGTGATCGATATCAGGTCAAGCGAATAACAGTAAAGCCTGGAGCGAAGCTAAGTATTCAGATGCATTACCATCGAGCTGAGCATTGGATAGTGGTGTCCGGATCTGCAACAGTGACTAAAGGGGATGCAACCTTCTTGCTTGCTGAAAATGAGTCTACTTATATACCAGTTGGGGTGGTGCATGGATTAGAAAATCCTGGGAAGGTGCCCCTAGAACTCATCGAGGTACAGTCTGGATCATATTTGGGAGAAGACGATATTGTGCGTCTTGAAGATCGGTATGGCCGAGTTTAGTTTGTCTAGGCCCACTTTTATTATCTGTATAATGAAGTAAATTAATTAGGAGTCTTATGAGCAATTTGGTGATCATCCCTGCAAGATCAGGCTCTAAGGGAATAGAAGGTAAGAATATAAAATATATCGCGGGTAAACCGTTGATAGCCTGGTCGATCGAAAGTGCCATAAAGACTCACTGTGTAGATCGAGTTATTGTCAGTACTGATTGCTGTCAAATAGCAAATATTGCGACAAGCTATGGAGCGGAAGCGCCTTTTTTACGCCCTAAGAGTCTAGCGAACGATGTTGCAACCACGGAGTCGGCAATGCTTCATGCGCTTGAATGGCTTGAGTCTAATGAACAATATGTTCCGGATAACACCATTCTCTTGCAGGCAACATCTCCTGTTAGAGGTGAAGGTACGATCGAAAGGGCCATGGAAAGTTTTAGCTTAAGTGCTGCTGACTCGTTAGTTAGCGTTTGCGAATTTTGGCACTTCCTGTGGGAAGGCCAAAACAGTGTGAAAGCGTTATATGATTTTGAAAATAGGCCTCGACGGCAAGATATTCCTCCAGAACATATCAAATTAAAAGAAAATGGCTCTATATATATAACAAAAACCCAATTGCTTAAAGAGGCGAAAAATAGGTTGTGCGGTCAGATATCCACATTTTTGATGCCGGAAGAGGAGAGTTTCGAAATAGATAATCATCTTGATTGGTTGTTGGTAGAGGCGATTCTAACGAATAAACTTGGGACTATTGATAATGCTGATTGATAAAAAGATTTCTGAATACGTTGTGTTTGAGACTGAGACCATATTGAGAGCGTTAGAGAAAATAAATGCTAATAAAAAGCGAATTGTTTTTGTTGTCGCAGACAATGGGGTGTTAATGGGTTGTTTAACTGACGGGGACTTCCGTCGATGGGTTACATCCTCGCCACATTTTGATATTAATTTGTGTGTCTCTGAGGTGATGAATTCCAATGTATCCTGTGTCGTTTCAGGTTCTCAAACTAAAGATATAAGTAGTAATTTTACAAGCTCTATTGACGTATTACCCATAGTCGATTCAGCTCATAAGCTTGTTTCCATTGCACTAAAAAACGAAGACGGTTTCTCAGTAGGAGGGCGAATAATCTCTGATAATACCCCAGCCTTTATAATTGCGGAAATTGGAAACAATCATAATGGTGACTTGGACTTAGCAAAACGGCTAGTGGATTTGGCATTCGATGCGGGGGCCGACTGTGTCAAGTTCCAAATGAGAGATACAGCCTCGCTGTACAAGTTGTCGGGTGATAAAGACCACTCAGCGGATTTGGGTGCTCAGTACACAATGGATTTACTTGAAAAGTTTCAATTAGATAATCAGCACTTATTTGATGTCTTTGATCATTGTAAGTCTAAAGGCCTAACTCCTCTTTGCACACCTTGGGATTTAAAGAGTCTGAGAGCATTAGAAGAATACGGGATGGAGTTTTACAAAGTGGCCTCTGCGGATTTGACTAATCATCCATTTTTAGAAGCGCTTATAAATACAGGTAAACCATTAATTTGCTCAACCGGAATGAGCACCGAACTTGAAATAAAACAGTCAGCTGATTTTTTGCGACAAAAAGGAGCCAACTTTGCATTATTACATTGCAACTCGACTTATCCAACTCCCTTTAAGGATGTTCACCTAGCATACTTACAGAAATTGAAAAATATCTCAGGCGGATTAGTCGGATATTCAGGACATGAAAGGGGAACCTTTATCCCTGTTTCGGCAGTGGCTTTAGGTGCCAAAATTATCGAGAAACACTTTACAGTAGATCAGTCGATGGAAGGTAATGACCATAAAGTGTCTCTATTGCCGAGTGACTTCAAGCGTATGGTCTCCGAGATTCGAGCGATGGAAGAATCAATGGGTAATTCCGGTGAGCGGGTTTTAACGCAAGGAGAATTGTTAAACCGAGAAACTTTAGCAAAGAGTATTATTTCAGACCGAGCAATTCATAAAGGCGACGTCATTACCCGTGAGATGTTAGATATTAAGAGTCCGGGGCAAGGGCTTCAGCCGATGTATATGGACGCGTTAGTCGGACGGAAGGCGAAGCGCGCTATCGAAACGGGTGGCTATTTTTTTGAGACAGACCTAATCGAATCGGTTGTTGAGCCGAAAGACTATAAGTTTACCCGGCCTTTTGGGATCCCTGTCAGATATCATGACTATCAAGCTTTACGTGTGAAATCAAATTTCGATTTCGTTGAATTTCATTTGAGTTATCAGGATTTGGATGTTGATCTGACGACGGTGTTTAAAGGGAAAGAAGAAATCGACTTCGCGGTACATGCTCCAGAATTATTTTCTGGAGATCACCTTTTAGATCTAACATCGCAAGATGATAGCTATAGGGAGCATTCAATCAGTCAACTGCAGAGAGTGTGTAAAATCACCCGTGATCTAAAAGAATTCTTCCCAAAAACAAAGCGACCAGTAATCGTTCTGAATGTAGGGGGGTTTAGTTCACATGGATTTCTCAGCAGTGAAGAAAATGCTATCCGATACAGCACGTTAGAAAATTCGTTGTCGAGGATAGATCAAGAAGGGATCGAATTAATAATCCAGACTATGCCTCCGTTTCCCTGGCATTTTGGAGGCCAGAGTTATCATAATCTTTTTGTGGATCCCCAAGAGATCAAGCAGTTTTGTGTTAAAAATAATTATAGGATATGTTTTGATGTTTCCCACACTATGATGGCCTGTAATTACTACAACTGGGAATTTGGGGACGCTACTCGGCTACTTGGTTCACACATTGCTCATATGCACGTCGTTGATGCGTTAGGCAGTGATGGTGAAGGGATACAAATAGGCCATGGAGATGTAGATTTTCAGCGCCTTGCGGACGATCTAAGGGAGTTTTCACCTAAAGTTATGTTTCTCCCGGAAGTGTGGCAAGGGCATAAAAATAGCGGTGAGGGCTTTTGGGCGGCTCTTGAATTTCTCGAAAAAGTAAATCTATAAATATTGAACAGGGGATGTGCCAATGAAAGCAGTAATTTTAGCAGGTGGGTTAGGGACGAGAATAAGTGAAGAGACGGGTTCTAAACCTAAACCCATGATAGAAATAGGTGGAAAGCCAATTTTGTGGCACATAATGAAAATGTACTCAAATCATGGTATTACGGAGTTTATTATTTGCTGTGGATACAAGGGATATGTAATTAAGGAGTATTTTGCAAATTATTTCCTACATCAATCGGATGTCACATTTGACATGAAATCTAATAAGATGGTGGTACATGACAATAGGGTCGATCCTTGGAAAGTTACGTTAGTTGATACAGGAGATCAGTCGATGACTGGTGGCCGTTTGGCGGCCGTGGCAGACTACGTTAAAGGCGAGAAGTTTTTCTGCCTGACATATGGAGATGGCGTTAGTGATGTCAACATTACTGACTTGATTAAGTTTCATGAGGATAATGGCAAAGATGCTACGGTCACTGCCGTTTACCCTCCGGGCCGATTTGGCTCGTTGGATGTAGAAGGAGGGGTGGTCAAATCATTCATTGAAAAACCAGTTGGAGATGGTGGCCTAATAAATGGTGGTTTCTTTATTTTGTCCCCAAAAGTCCTCGAATTAATTGATGGCCCAGATTGCGTGTGGGAAGAAGGACCTTTGTCAATATTATCTAAAAATAACCAGCTATCGGCGTTTGTTCATAGAGGTTTCTGGCAACCAATGGATACCTTACGGGACAAGAAGAATCTTGAAACCCTGTGGGAAAAAGGCACAGCGCCTTGGAAAACTTGGACCTAACCTCCTGTTAAGTTGGCCTGGAAGGTGCGGTTGTCAGTTTTAGAAATATCAATTAGAAGGAGAATGAGTACATTGAAAAAATATGAGTATGTTGTGATCGGTGGAGGCCTTTCTGGACTCGGATTTACCAATAATATTGACAATGCACTAATTATTGAAAAAAATAACTCCTTAGGAGGCCATATAGGATCTTTCAAATTCAAACACTTCCATTTTGATTTTGGCGCTCACATTTGTCACTCCAGAGACGAATTATGGTTGGAAGGTTTGAATTTAAAATCATGCGTGATTCATTCCGAAAGCTATGTTGCTAATTATGATAATGCTTCCTGGATTGGTTATCCTGTTCAGAATAATTTGAAAGACATTGCGGTTGCCACAAAAGATAAAGCCTACAGTGAAATAAATAATAATTTGCGCACGGGAAAGATTGACTCGACGAATTATTTGACATGGTGTAATTCTGTGTATGGTGAAACGTTGACAGAAGAATACTACAGGAGATTTACTAATAAATATTGGCGAACTCCCATGGAGCATATGAGCGCAGATTGGCTGTCTGGTCGGGTTATGCCAATTGATAAGGCCCTAGTAGATGGTGGAATGAAAGGGGAAGTTAAGAGTCAGGCTGTTTTTAGTTCCTATAGGTACCCCAGTGAGGGCGGTTTCCAAGAATTGTTCAGGCCTCTTATGAAAACTCATAATGACGTGATTTTGGGTGATCCCGTAGTACAAATAGACCTTGATGAAAGAGTCGTTTCGTTAGAATCGGGTACTAAATACAGATATTCTAAGCTAGTCAATACCACGCCTCTGACTGAAATAATCAAAATGATTAAAAATGTACCTCCAGAAGTTAGAGAGGCATCGTCTCAACTCAGATATCTGAATCTTATTAATACTGCGGTCGTGATTCCGGATGCTTCAGTTGATCAATTTCCTGACTGGTTCTATATTTATGATGAAAATATAGAAGTAAGCCGAGTTACTAATATCAGTAAGGTCTCAGGAAGTAAGGTCGATGGGGTTGCTTTACAGCTCGAAACATTTAGGCGAGATGATGAGATTTATGATCTTTCTGAGGTGCAGATTGAAATTGAAAAGTCATTGCAAACTCTGATTGGTAGAGAGGTCTTAAGATCCGAAATCACCCATAGATTCGTAAAGTACAGCTATGTTGTCCCAGGCCTTAATACCGGGGCGTACAGGTCAGTTGTTTTAAATTATCTTACGGATAACGGTATCTTGTCGTGCGGATTATATGGTCTATGGAATTACGTCTGGAGCGAGCAAGCTTACAAGTCGGGCGTTGATTTAGCTCAAAAGCAAAAAGTGGAGATGTAAGATATGAAATCTCCTAGTCCTCAATTTTGGAACAAACGACGTGTTTTCCTTACTGGGCATACCGGTTTTAAAGGAAGTTGGTTGAGCATATGGTTGCAAAAAATGGGCGCAGAAGTATGTGGTTTTTCACTATCCCCATCTACAATACCTTCCCTATTCGATGATTGTCAGGTTGAAAAGGGTATGGAAAGCTTAATTGGCGATATAAGAGATATGTCTGCGCTTAGCGCTGCCATGCAGTCGTTTAAACCAGATGTGGTTTTACATCTGGCCGCGCAGCCTCTAGTGCGAGAGTCCTATTCCGATCCAGTGGGCACGTTTTCCACTAATATAATTGGTACCGCCAATATTCTCGAGGCCGCAAGGCATGTCGGATGCGTGAGAGCGGTTGTTAACGTTACAACAGATAAATGTTATGAAAATAGGGAATGGGAATGGGCGTATCGTGAAAACGAGCGGCTCGGCGGTCATGACCCTTATAGTAGTAGTAAGGCATGTTCGGAGTTAATCACAAGTTCGTTTAGGTCCTCGTTCTTCAATGATCTAGGTATTGGCTTGGCCACAGCCCGGGCTGGGAATGTTATTGGTGGTGGGGATTGGTCTGTTGACCGCCTCATTCCAGATGTTGTGAGGTCAATTGTCAATCGAAAACCGCTGACGATTAGAAACCCATCTGCAACTCGTCCCTGGCAGCATGTTTTGGAACCGCTTTCTGGATACTTAATCCTGGCGGAGAACCTATTTAAAGAAGGGCTGCCTTATTCTGAGGCGTGGAACTTCGGTCCGTTAGAGCAAGATGTTAAGCCAGTAAGTTGGATTGCTGATCACATTATCACCTTATGGGGCCATGACCAAAAGATCATTATTGATCGCAGTTCGCATGTGCATGAAGCTAATTTACTCAAATTGGATATATCAAAGGCCAAGACAAGGTTAAACTGGGAGCCAAGGTGGGACTTAGTGACAGCGCTCGATAAAATTGTGGGCTGGAATAAAGTGATTCTAAAAGGCGGGAACTCCAGGGATATGTGTGAGCAGCAAATTTCCGAGTTTATTGAAAGTAGTAAAGGCTAAGTAATGTCGAAGCAAAAAAAGTTTTTTATCCTTGGAGGCCTAGGAAGGCTAGGTTCTTCACTGAGTGATGAATATGCTGCAGAAGATGTAAATTCTTTGACAAGAGCGGTTTATGCCGATTGGTGGCGTGAAGACGCCTCAACAGTCATATATGATTATTTCAAGCTCTTTGAGCGGTTCGACGTAACCATTTTCGTAGCCTCCGGAGTCATGGATCCCAAGTCCAGCCCCACCGATCTTATGAAAGTGAATTATCATTTGCCAGTAAATGTAATTAAGGGAGTAAAAGCATTAGGCTTCAAAGTTGTTACATTTGGCACCGTAATGGAAAAATTGCTACCAAACGGCAACTCATATATACAGTCGAAAATGGCGCTTGCTGAATATGTAGCACGCGAATCTACTAGTGTGAAACTCCTACATATCCAAATCCATACTCTATATGGGGTTAGCAGTCCTATTTCATATATGTTTCTGGGAGGGGTTCTAGAGGCTTTACGTGAGCAGACTCAATTTTTAATGACAACAGGAAGCCAAATACGTGAATACCATCACATTTCAGATGATGTGAAAGCAATTAGGGTACTGGAAAAAAATGAAGTATATGGTATTCAACATTTGAGCCACGGTGATCCAGTAAAGCTAGTAGATCTGGCAACATGGATATTTAAAGATTTTAACCTGTCAAGACTGTTGGTAGTGGGAGGGCTAGATGAACCTAAGCAGGAAAACTCCGAAGGAATACTGACTAGACCAAATCATCTTGCGAAGCTACATTTTCGCAAGACATTACCTGCAGTGACCCACTACCTTAAAGATTTGTTGAAATAATAATAAGTGAAATTCACTACACGAGGCAAGAGTTTTATTTGCCCCGTTTCAATATGGAATAGTAAAGTGAAATATATAGTATGTGGTATTGGTCCTGGAACTGGCGGCGTTGGAAAGTTTCTCGAGTATTTAATTAGTATTTCATCAGATGATGAATGTGAATTTATTTACCCAAAAAGAAGTTCGGTCAAAAACAATCTACTTAGAAAAATTATAGAGAACGCCATTTATAGACCTATATTCAGGATGAAATTGCGGTCAGCTAAAGGCCACTCTGTAACCATATTACACCAACAAACAGTGGGATATTCTTCAGTTAAATGGCTGGTAAATAATGCTTCCTCAATAACATTATATGTGATGGATAACGGAGTATTTTGTGTTAAAGCATATAACTATATTGATGGAGAAGCCGGTGAATGCTTTAAGTGTCTGGGAGGTGATTACAGTAATTCATATATCAATAAATGCATACCACAGCCATTGCGCCGCCGAAGCCAAGCAATTGCAATGCAAAAATTTCTCGAGGATAGGAAATGTGAGATTAATTTCATAACCTTAAGCGAATCCAATGCGCAGTTATTGATGGAGCACTATGGGAAGGACATCTCTATTTCGACCAGGTATTTTCAAACCTTAGATCTAATTAACACAACACTTCTTGCCGAGCCTAATTCTGAAACAAAGTTTGATGTGGTTTTACATGCTGGCGATATTGCCGCAAAGGGTTTCATATACTTTTTAGACCTAGCTTCACTGCTCCCTGAATTTTCGTTTTTTGTTCCTACAAAGAAATTACCCTTTAAGTATTCCAAATTCCCAAATATTCACTCTCAGGATGTAAGGTGGGAAAATGGACTTAAGCAAATCGTGGAAAATTCTCGTTTAATACTTACTCCCTCCCTTTGGTCCTTCACTCCTGAAGCCGCTACCTTAAAGTCCCTGACTTATAACGGTGCGGTCGCGGTAGTCAAGAATAAATACAGTTTTAGTAACGAAATGTCTGAAAATGCATATCTCCCACTAAGCGGGCAGCCTATGGATGATGCCCCCAAAATAAAAGCTTATTTAGATGGAACTTATTTAGTTGACCTCAGGGAACATGCTGCTACTTACACAGAGAAATACTTTTATCGAGCTGACAGAGATACGCTCTCCATAGTATCTACGTGATATATCTGGTCGATACTGACCCTACAATTTCATCCAATTATCCACGGTCGATCTAGAGTTACTTATGGTATCAAATCTGCATATTTTCAGTTCTGTGATACTAAGAGTATCTTTTGCGGCACTGTCATTCGTCACGGTTGCGGTAATGGCGAGGTACCTTCCCCCAGAGGTGTTTGGGCAGTATACGCTATATCTTTCCATATTTACGTTAGCGATTATCCCCTTCACATCTGGTGTGTCTAAGTTTAACGTGCGACAACTAGCAAAAGGCTCCGTTAGGGTCGAGAGATTACTAAATGAGCAGAGATATCTAGTTATTTTTTTAGTGGTTGCCAGTGTTATTGTTTCTGTGAATCTACTCTTATTTCACTACAATTTGGATCTTATTTTACTTGTAGTGCTTTTTCCTTTAGCAGTTTTAATAAATGCCGAGATGTCATGTCTGCGCGGTCTAGGCCATCATTTAAGCGGAAATATTGATGCGCTTTTTCTTCGTCCAATAATATTGCTATTTTTAGTGATTGTGTGTATTGGTTTTGATGTATCTGTTACAACTAGTATTCTAATATATATATTTGTTCTTGCGTATATACTAGCTCGCGTAGTCGTGCATCCGTGGGTTCATTTGCCAGTATATAAACCGCGATCACCAAGACTAATGGGCACAACTAGAGTCAAAAAAATGGTGGGAATGCTAACCCTTATCGGGTCGGCGGAAGTGATTTCTGTTAATCTGGATCTGTTTTTTTTGGGATACTTGTCGAATGTAACCGATGTTGCGGCTTACAAAGTCGCAATTTCAATTAGGAATGTAGCTTTATTACCCACTATGTCTTTTAATTTGTTTTTGCCCTTTCTTATGGCTAAAATAGCACAAAGCACTTTCAAGAGAGACATAAATTTTCAAATAAAAATTCTTGTTAAAATTAGTTGTTTTTTCGCATTTCTATACGCCGGAATGTATTTTTTATTCGGCGAACGTTTAATATCAGAAATCTTTGGGGAGCATTATACTTCCTCTTACTACCTAGTATTTCCGCTTCTTGGTGGAATCATTATAGCGGCACTATGTGGTCCGGTAGTTGAGAGGCTTATAGGCCTTGGAGCTGAAAAAGATGTACTTGGTATTGTGATTCTTTCCTTGGCAGTTTCGGGAGCTTTGAACGTGTTATTAATTCCTACCTTCGGTGCGCTTGGTGCCGCCATTGCGTCTTCGTGCGGCTATATTTTACTGAATCTGATGGCTTGTGCTGTCCTTAAATTTAAATATGGTTTTTCTGTTGGGATCTTTATGTTTTTCTGTGATGAAAAATCCGACACTCAACATTTATTATAAGCTGATTCTATATGCGAAATATTATATTAATGTATGGTCCTGAGTATTTTAGTGATTTTGTTGACTTGACGTGTGAATTACTAGATGTGAATGAAATAATATGGATATACGAAAAAAGCTTGGTATTTGAAAAAGGGGGGAGGAAATACGCTTGTTGTAATATAGCTTGCGCGACTGATTTTCTTGATCACTTCAAAAATGAACAACTTCGAATAATTTCGTTTGATTTACATTTAATTCCGGTTATTGCTAGCTTACGGCTGATTACAGGTATTTTAAATAAAAGAACCCTCGCACATGAATTAGCGTATATCCAACATGGCACTTTTTCCGATTTAGCATCGGAAATCCGGACACGCTACTCTTTGAAGTGGGTGATGAACTCCTTTTTCGGCTTTAAATTGTTTCTATCATCGGCACCATTTAAGAATGCCGGTTCAATGTTATATTTGTGTCTTAAGTCTTTTATATTTGGTTCTTTCCGATGCCGCGAGCGTTTGTCGGAACTAACGCCTCCATTTGCGACAGGAATATTTTGGAACAAGTCCGATATTGAGCTCCTAGGAAACAAAGTGACCGGCAATATTTCGCGGATAGTTATCACCAGCCCGCCTGATATAGAGAGGGTTGAATTTTTGGTGTGTATGGATGCACCACCGCTTTACATAGCGCAACCTCTTGCGGAGGACAATTTGGTGTCGACGACTAGGATCAAGAGTTTCCATAAACAGTTGTTACATGATTACCCTGAAGTAGTTTGTTTACTTCATCCGCGCTCGGATACAAGTTTGTTTTCAATATTTTCTACAGACTCGTTAGTTCGACTCGGTAAAAATAAGGCAATAATAAGAACGTCTTTAGTCCTTGGCCATTTCTCTTCGCTACTTTTGGTTGTGCCTGACAATATACCGTTACAAACCTTTGATTTAGGCGATTCCGGTCTTTCTGAAAGTGTCGATAGATTTAAAAAATCGAGGTCTGGGGTGGCAAGAGAGGCTACTGTTCAACGCTTTATAGATATTGGTCTCATACTTAATGGACAATAATTTCAAGGTTGTTAAATTTTTTTTATTAGTATCTCTACCAAGCGTCGTGTTTGGCCTTGGGCTAGTATCCGAAAATTATGACGCTATGGTTTTTGGGGTAGTTCTGATTTCAATGGCCGGAATTATTATTTCGAGCGCAGTGTCTCGGGTTAGCTCAGTGTTTATTATTTTATTCTCACTATTTTATGTGGTACCTATCCTGATTTTCGGAACAAAATTCTTGTTTGAGGGTACTTTTTACACGTTTAGTCTATCAAATAATGAAGTGAAAGATATGGTTTCGTATCTCTACTTGTTTCTTTGGTTTTATTGCATTTTTAATATAGTCGTAAGGAAAGTTAACAAGAGCAACATTAGCTTAAGTCCGGTGAAAGAGATTGATCGCGTGATTCATCTCGTCCTCATCATGTCCGGAGTGTTTATAATTATTTTTAATATTAGAGAGGCTGCATATGTTTGGTCGACTAGTTACTCAATGCTGCTATCTGGAGAAGCTGGATTTAGTAAAAACATTTTGGAGTTTTTTGTCGAAATACTGTTTTTAGCGTCTGTGTTCATCAATTTGCAACGGAGGAGTCGTGTTGCAATTGCCCTTTATGCTATGTATCTAATAACAGGAATGCTGAGTGGGCAGCGTATTCCCGGTTTTATGTCTCTTGCTGTATTATTTATCTTTCTAAGACCGTCTATGTTTGGCAAAATTAGCCATATTACATATGTGTTCTTAGCGGTGTTGATTTTCGTGCCAGCCCTGCAAGCAATAGCGGCACTCAGGCAGGGTGGACTAGAGCTCCTTTATTCGTTTGATTACATTGGAGCTTATAGTGATGTTTGGAAAGTGGTTGGGTTTAGTTTTGATACTATCAAAGCAGTGTTTCACTTTGACGGCAAGTTTGAGGTATCGGTCTCTCCTTTTGCAAAGCTAAATCATATATTCTATGTTTTTTTTGATAGAGTTTTAGGGCTAAGTGATGCTTTTCCGATAGTAAAGGGTTTCGGCTCTGAGTTCGCTAAAGTCCTAGACCCCTCGGGATATTATTTAAAATCTATAACATTTGCCTCTTCATCAGCTGCAGAGTCCTACTATTTCTTTGGGTTTCTAGGCGCTCCTATATATGCAGCTTTTGTAGTTCTTTGGACGCGTTTTTTCGACTGGTCTATAATAAAAAATTCATTCCTGAGTATTGCCGCTTTATTTATTTTTTTACCAAAGTTTCTTGGAAGCGTTAGAAATGAGCTATTCGGCTGGGTTTGGGAAGGGTTAATTATTTTTTCATGTGTTCTAGCAATATATTATTTCTTCATTCGTGTATTTTTTAAACAACCTCCGTTACGTCGCGATCAGTTAAACTGATTCGCTACTTATAACTAATAATTTCCAAATCGATATAATCTAGGATGTTTATGAAAATTGCTCTTATAACAGGGGTCACAGGCCAAGATGGCTCATACTTAGCTGACTTTCTCTTAGAGAAAGGTTATCAAGTTCACGGGATCAAGCGTCGTTCCTCCTCTTTCAATACCGAGCGTATTGACCATATCTACGAAGATCCTTTGGTGCATGACAATCGATTCCATCTGCATTATGGCGACTTGTCTGATTCATCAAACCTTACTCGCATTATCAAAGAAGTACAGCCAGATGAAATCTATAACTTAGCTGCGCAGTCTCATGTGGCGGTGTCTTTTGAAGCGCCAGAGTACACTGCAGATGTTGACGGCCTGGGTACGCTGCGTATTCTTGAAGCCATGCGTTTTTTGGGGTTGGAAAAGAAAACGCGTTTTTATCAAGCATCCACTTCTGAGTTATTTGGTTTGGTACAAGAAACTCCTCAGCGGGAAACAACGCCTTTTTATCCTCGTTCTCCTTATGCTGTGGCGAAAATGTATGCTTATTGGATAACGGTTAACTACCGTGAGTCTTATGGCATGTATGCGTGTAATGGCATTTTGTTTAACCATGAATCTATGCGCCGTGGTGAAACCTTTGTAACTCGTAAGATTACCCGTGGTTTAGCCAATATTGCTTTGGGATTAGATACCTGTTTGTCTTTGGGGAATATGGATGCCTTGCGTGATTGGGGCCATGCTAAAGATTATGTGCGTATGCAATGGATGATGTTGCAACAAGACCAACCCGATGATTTTGTAATTGCTACAGGAAAACAGATCTCTGTACGTGAGTTTGTGCGCTTATCAGCCCTTGAGCTCGGTATAGAGCTAGATTTCCAAGGTGTAGGGCTTGATGAGGTTGCGGTGGTGTCATCCATTGCTGGTGATTTGGCCCCCGCTCTTTCTGAAGGTGATGTGGTAATACGTATTAACCCGCGCTATTTCCGGCCAGCAGAAGTAGAGACGTTATTAGGTGACCCGAGTAAAGCTAAAGAGTTGCTAGGCTGGGTGCCAGAAATTACCGTAGAGGAAATGGTTGCAGAAATGGTGGCTCATGATTTGGACCAGGCTAAGCAGAAGGCCTTACTTAAATCTCATGGATATCATGTACCTGTAGCTCGGGAGAATTAGAGATGGATGGGTTTACGTGGCGCTCCTCGCAAGGACGGCTTATAGGATGAAGTTATATGATTAAAATATTCGTAGCGGGGCACCGTGGCATGGTGGGTTCTGCCATAGTGCGTCAGTTGTCTAAGGAGTCAGAAATAACCTTATTGCTAGCGCCTAGATCTGAGCTTGATCTCACGGATGGTGCAGCTGTGCAATCGTATATGCAACTTTACAAGCCAAATCAAGTCTACCTTGCAGCAGCTAAGGTCGGGGGTATTCATGCCAACAACACGTTGATGCTGATTGCAGTTTACCTGTTCGGTGTAGGCGGCGCGAAAGGCTGGCTAGCGACAAAACTGCGGCACCCGATGTTGCTCGGTGTTT
>ENA-OSET01003614-OSET01003614.1-sediment-metagenome-genome-assembly--contig:-NODE-3614-length-14095-cov-14.041946_pt1 | contig 14095 bp, 12 predicted proteins | sample MGYA00237882_ERZ534229 | MGnify/ENA primary metagenome ERZ534229 (study PRJEB26408, sample SAMN06266212) | sediment metagenome | isolation source: Hudson Canyon methane seep mesocosm | place...
GAATTGGTGGCGTTGAAGCTTGTAGAAGGGTGTTGCAAAAATATCCTAAAATAAAGATCATTGCTTTATCGGTACATAATGATGGACCGATTCCTCAGCAATTATTGAAACTGGGCGCTTTAGGGTTTATTTCTAAGGGCTCAGCTGTTTCTGAAATGGTCAGTGCAATTCGAGCTGTTTTTGGTGGTAAGCGATACTTATGTTCAGAAGTAGCAAATAATCTTGCTTTTCAGAGTTTACCTGGTGCAAATGACTCTCCCTTTGAGAAACTATCCCAAAGAGAATCAGAGGTAACTAATTTAATTTTGCAGGGAAAGAGCATCAAGGAAATGTCTGATTTGCTGGTTTTAAGTGATAAAACGATAAATACTTATCGATACCGTTTATATGAAAAGTTAAAAGTAAAAAATGATGTGGAGTTAACGCGTTTGGCTGTTAAGTTCAATCATATTGACACTGGTTTGGTTTAATTATTTGTAGGTCGGGTTAGTTTATTGAGTGTAGCGAGATAACGTAACCCAACATTTGGCGATAATGCGAGGCTTTTGTTGGGTTACGTTTTTTTGTTCCATAAAAAAAATCTAACTCAACCTACAATATAAGCGCTTAATTTTTTAAATTGTTACCCTTCGACTTAACTGCAATGACTTAACACCTGTGTAAAGACTTGCGTAGATACCTATCCATTTTTTAGGGTTATTCAAGCCATTCAATAATATGATCTTCAAGATCATCAATTTCAGACTCTTTCATCGCATAACTTTTGATGGAAACACCCGCATCCTCAACCGTTTCTTGAGTACCCGATAGCAGTGGATGCCAGGAAGGTAATTGTTTACCATCGACTAATAAACGATAGGAACAGGTTGAAGGTAGCCAATTATATTCTTTAAAGTCATGTTGTTTTAAATCAATACATTCAGGAACAAGGGTTGTACGTTCTGAATATCGAGTGCAACGGCAACTGTCTAGATCAATTAAATCACAGACTACACTGGTAAAAAATAGCTCCTCGGTATCTTCGTCTTCTAATTTATTTAAACAGCATTTAGCACATCCATCACAGACGGACTCCCATTCTTCGGTGCTCATTTCTGATAATGTTTTTGTTTCCCAGAAATTCATAGTTTTATTTTTTCCATTAAGTAGCATAAACAATCTTGCTCGATTACTCGTTCATCAAGAGTCAGCATAGAGGGCATGGTATTTTTATTTAATTGTAAACGCTTATCAACCAGAGTAAAAAATTTTTCAGTCACCAGCTCACCTGTTTCAGCTTTAGCGGTAATAGGCAGGTTTGACTGATCAAACACACGACCCAATTGAGTCCCCGCAGGAATTTCTGTAAAGTTCATTTGCTCAAGGTCTTTATCCAGTAAAAGATCTGATTGCGGATTGTCAAAACTAAAATTAATACCTTTATTGACCTTAACCTGAGCAACGGTATGATAAACATTTATATCCTGTGATGGAATAGGGCGGTCAGCTAATTCTGAAAGACGTAAGCAACTATTTAAGAATTCAAAAGCGTGATCAACACCATGTAGCTGGCCCGGTTTGCCACATTCTAAAGTAACCGCAGGGCATACTTCAGCAAAGGCTCCACATTGAACACCTTTGGGGCGGGTGAAGTAAACAACCAGGCGGCCAAATAGAGTTGCCAGCTGTAAAAATTGATTGTCCAGTTTGGTGATACAAGCATAATGAGGGTTTAAGCCGGTATTATTATGTACATCTATACTGGCAAAGACCTCTCTTCTTGCCATAATAGACACAATCTCCTGAGCGATTTGAGATTCTTTGGTGTTGGCTAATTCTGTACCTGGCCAGATACGATTATAGTCGGGTTGATGATCTAACCGTCTTAAGCTCTGGCTTGCTGCTTCGGTGTTACCTAAATAGAAAGATAGCGCGCGAGGTAGCTCCTGTTCGGAATATTTTATAAGCAACTTTTGCAGGGCTAAAAATCCGGTTGTTTCATTGCCATGAAGTAATACAGAGATAAATAGGGGCTGTTTTTGTTTACCCGCTAAGTGAAATAAAGTTGCTTCAGGAATAAGTGAATGTAAGTCCGCCGCATTAGCTGACAACAGCTCAATAGGATATGAATTTAATTGCTTAACAGCCATTAATAAGCACTCCATTCAGAGACAGGCTTAGCGGATTGTTGTTGTTTTAAATAGCATTGAGTCATTAAGTTGAAATTTTCAGCTAGGGCCAGGTCTGGGCTATGTGTTGCTATAAATTGACGCTGCCAAAGATAGCCATTCTGCTTATTATTAATTCGTTGTAAAATAATCTCTAAAAAGTCCTCTGTGTCACAGCTAGAGACTCCCAGCGATTTTAAACCAAGAATCGCCCGTGGAACCAGTTCAGTTCTTAATAAAGACTGTAGTCGATGTTTTTTACCATCTAACCAAATGATATGACTATCTAAACCGTAGCGGGCGGCCTGATAAAAGTTGTCTTTCGCCTGAGAGAAAGGGATAGTCAAACCTTTCTGCATAATTTCATCAGATAAATTTTTAGCCAAACCATAATAAAATGCGGCATTCGCCATGGAGTCGATTGTTGTCGGGCCGGCAGCAGGTGTACGCTGTTCAACTCTTATATGGGGCGTACCATCATCATCAAAGCCGATTAAAGGTCTGTTCCAGCGCCAGATAGTCCCATTGTGGAGTTTTAAATGTTCAAAGGCCTCAGTTGCAGAGTCTAGGTTTTCTGGTAACAAAATGGGAAAATGATCCAGGTTTTCAGTAAAACATTCCATAATGGAATGGCGGGCATAATCGGTACCAAAACTGACTCTTTTTAATGGGCCATGCGCTGCTCCGTCATAACCGCCCGTTTCAATCGCTTGTTCAAATAAAGGGATTCTTGATTCATGCCATAAGTTTTTACCAAACAAAAAAGGGGAGTTTGCACAGATTGCAACCATTGGGGCAGATGCAATTATGGAAGCATTATAAAAGTGGTGGGCAATATCAATGGGTAATTGAATGTGAATTTGAAATGATGTGGTAGCCGATTCAAGCATTACATCATGATGCTCAATTTTTAGGTGTTCATGGCCAACAATATCTAAATTAATGGGCTTGCCACGTGATTGCAGAATCTGTTCATTTAATGCCCTGTAGCGATTTAAGTCAGACATATTGGCTAAGGATAGATCGCTTTGTTTAAGTGTAGGCAAGGTACCAATCATCATTAATTTTTTCTCTAATGATTCGGCATGTTGAAAAGCATTTTCCCAGGTTGCTTGTAATTGTTTATGCATACGACTGAATACATTGCCAGCCAGGGGGGTGGGGGTACTATTTAATTCGATATTGAACTTTGCTAGCTCTTCAAAAGCGAGGGGATTGTTTAAACTAGCCAGAAACTGGTCGTTAACTGCGGCAGGCAACATATTTTCATCTAAAATCCATGCCTCGATTTCAAAGCCAGCCACTGGCGAACGTGTTGAGCAAGCCTTTTGCTCAATCATTTTCCTTAGCAACTTTGTTTCTTGTTTGAGTTTTTGATGAAAATGTTCAAAGTCACTTTTATCAAACTCTGAAAAAGAAATTTCTTGTCCCATGATTTGCCTTATTACTATTTGCAGTACATGGTAGTTTTTTTTTCTGTACAACGTCAAGGTAAATACAGCAGGGGGTTGTTAATAATTTACTGGATAAGTTTAATGCAGGCTAAAGGCCCACTGCCATTAAGTTATATGGCTATTAACAAAGCACGGCTTAGCAAAAAAAAGGGCCCATCTTGTTCCCATGCTCCCGCGAGGGAATACATACCTGTCTAGGGTCACAGCACGGTATGCGTTCCCACCGAATACGGTGGGAACGAGAAAGGGACTAGTCCGTTGGGGCGCAGTGCTTTAGCCTGCATTCATAGCTAAAAATAGCAGGCTAAAGCACTGCGCCCCATTCTGTATTTCTCTTAACTTAATGGCAGTGACGCTCTGCGTGGGAACGATGAAAATTCAATAAGATGAACTCGCTCTTAAAGCCCTCTCCTGATGGAGAGGGAGGGCTTAAGAGCAAAGTAAATTAAAATTCCACACTTAACGGTGACATAGCCTTTGAATTATGAGTCTTTCAGTGCTGTACTGGTTTTTGCTGTATGAGATAAAAGAATTTTCAGTGTTTGTTGTGACGCTTCTTGTTCATAAGCAGCAAGAAAAACTTCACTGCTGGGTAGAAAATAGCCTTGTTCAGGCCATTTATTGCCAATTTCTGGAGGGTTCTGGAATTTTTTACATTTTTCTAAATACTGTAAATAAGCAGTCACAATACCTGAACGTACAACAGACACTGCATCCATAATTTCTTCTAATGACACGGTTTCATCAGGATAAAGCCAGGTTGTTGCGCCCATAATATCGTTTAATTTCCAGTCTTTCTTAGGGCTGTCAGGATGTTCGTTATGACAAGTTACACAGCCTTCTGCGACAGCATAATCAGGAAACATGGCAACATGCCGCTTTATATCAGTAAAATAAAAAAAGGCTGGATTTGAATCTACTCTAATCTGCTTTAATTTCTCTACTTGGACACCAGAAAACTTATTGGTTGATACTATTGGAAAATCAGAGCCTAGAAAAAGCCCCAGCGGTACAGGACTTTTTTCTATCGTTTTAGATGCTTCTTTTAAAAATAAAGCAGGTAGAGGTCCTGCATCTAAGGTTTTATTTCTCCATTTTTCACTAAATTTTAAGCCTGCCTTTTTTCCTTTGCCGACAATTTCAGTGGTATATATTGCACGTGCTACTGCATTTTCTGCAGCCACTGCCCGAAATAACACGCTGACAGGAAATTGACTTCCCACTTTAATACTGCTGTCGGCAAGGGGTTCAGGCGCTGTTTTAAACAGATAAATACTTAAGCTAATAAAGAATAAGACACTGATAACAAAAATTTTATTTTTCATAGATACTTTCCTTTGCTTTATGAATAAGTTTCCCGGGATAGGGGGAATCTGCTGAATTAAAATAAGCCTGTATTTTTTGTGCTTTAATACTGCGTCCTACAGTGGTTTCTAGTTTCATCTCATGGTTACCATGATAATCATGACATCCCAAACAGGTATGCCAGTCTTCCCTTTTTATTAATTCATCATGAGGGACGGTAATGGAGTCATCTTCTATACGCATATCTTTATGGCATAATTGACAATCGCTGGCTTTAAAATGACTGATGCGTTGTCCAGTATGTTCTTGATGGCAAGAGATGCATAATTCAGGATGGATCAGTTCCCTTGCTTTTTTGAATTTAGGCTCATTAAATCGATAACTGGGGTGATGATCATCTTCCCTATCATGACAGGCAATACAGTGTTTATTATTGATTTTAGTGAAAACAAAGTCATTTTCAGTGTGTCTCTGGTCTAAATAAAATCGTACATTGGCCTGTAGTTGCTGACGAATTGTACCTTCTGATGCAATATGGCATTCTTTACAATCTAGTTTTTCATGCCCCGGGTTTAAATCACCCGAGCTATGCCAAGTCTCAAAGTCTTGTTGCAGTAATAGGATCAATAAGCCGATTGAAACGCTTATACCCATTGAATAACCGTATACTTTAGTCGTCATAAGTCAAGCTGCTCAAGAATAAGAAAAGGCAATGTATACATGAAATAACATCAAGCTAGTAACCAGGGTTGATAGGAAAATATGTACGCCCAGCCATGTTTTGTAGAACAGAGGGATAGTAAATAGAGTCTGGAAATTATCCTTGTTACACAACGGTAGAAAAAAGTTGACTAGATAGAGGCTGGACAACACGGCTACATAGGCATAACCAAACTGGGTAGAGTGTAGATAAAATATTGCCGGTGCAAAAGCCCCTGACATCTTATGTATTTTCTGGTAGCTAATAAAATGCTTATTCTCTCTAGCGAGACGAATTAGGGGGTAACTCCACTGAAAAGTAAAAAATGTCAGTAAAGCATAGCCCGTCCAACGCTTGTAATACTCTTGTTGTTGAAGTATTTCCAATGCAGCTATCTTAAGATTAAAAAAATCTTGAATTAAAAAACTTAAAAAAAGAATAGTACCTATATAAAAATAAGCTTGAAACCTTGCTTGATGACTAAGGGAATTATTGTTTTGAGTGATTGTCGATTTTTCATCTAGATGTTTGCTAGATAAAGGATAAATATCCCGGCTTTTAACCCCCGCCTTTAACAAGCCTGTTTGTACATGTAACTCATATCCCACGGGTCCAGAAATATAATAAAGTGTTTTAGCTCTGGCTTTGGAAACCATTTTTTTTATATCTTTAAATTTAATGGTGCCCTCAGTAGAGGTGTTTCTTAAATTAAAGCTAATCCCTTTATTTTCCTTAACAACCGCATGAAACTCTCTAGTGGCCTGTTTAGAGATATTGGTATGTCCTGTGGTTGAGTAATCAATATGAAAACTTTGTTGCTGTTTTTTTTCGTTAAATATAGATCGGCAAGCAGAAATAACCGGTGTGACACCTACGCCCCCCGTAAAACAGATGACAGGTCTGTGTTTATCTTCTATGTTAAAAAATTGTTCGCCTTGAGGTTCAGAAATAAACAATTTTATGGGCAGTTTTTGCTTAAATAACCATTCGGTAAATTCACCTTCAGGTTTTTTTTTAACCGTGATTTCTCTGTACACAGTTTCTGTTCTTGTTGAAGAAATTGCGTAAGGCCTACTGACCCATGTCCCTTTTATTTTCGCTTTAACATGGATGTAATGTCCTGGTTGATGACGAGGGAATTGATATGATTTATCGCTTGCGATTAAACGGAATGACTTTATATCTTTGGCAAGAGTATTAATTTTTACAGCCGTAACGGCAGTCCACTCAACTTTTTCTCCTAACATTTCATGTAGAGAGATAGCACAAGAGCCACAACCTGTAGACGCATGAGTTTTATCAACTAATTCAGAAAACGTTGAAGCTCCAGCATCAATGGCTTCTTGCACGCTGGCTTTAGTTACTTCCATGCAGTGGCATAACATTTCATGGTCACGCATTAACAATTGTAATCCTCTGTAAGCTGTTGATTTAGATAGGTCCTGTCCAAATCAGGAGGGAAGGAGGGGGTGATTAAGTTTTTATATTGAAGAGTAGTTAAATAACATAGATTAATTATAGATAGATTGCCTGCTGGAACAACATTCATTCGTACCCCCCCATTTGGAGGGGTAGGACTTAATGAGATTAAGTAATCGTTTGGAAGTGAAGCTTTTAGTCTTATCTGATTCATAGTGTGCGAGGCTAAAGCCTCACTTCCTTATAGATTAATATTTTCAAGTTAAATCGGATATATAAATGTCCTGTCTATTCTGTTTTTTAAGCTTGTAAATGATATTTACAATACATAACCGGAGCCTTCGACCAGCTCTACTCTCTTTTTAGAAGCTTTAGCCCAAAAGGCTTCTTTTAGCCCAGATGGCCATTGAACAACAACGACTGCATAGCGTTGACGGCCAAGCCCAAATGTTAGCCAGGGACTGTTGGTTGAGACAAAACTAGTGCCTGCAGCCAGTTCTCGCACTTGTGCTTTCATTTTTCGTGCATGGACTGTAACTTGTGCACCTATGGCCATGGGATTGCTAAGGGTTCCTGTTAAGCGGATGGTTAATGAGCGATTTTTATTGCCTTTGTTATGCAACAGTACTGGAGCCCCATCGCCTTGCACGGTTTCACCCAACATATTTATGCCGTTATAAGCGGCTTTAATGATGACGAGATCCGAATAACCATCGTTATCATAGTCGGCAACTGCCAATCCACTGGTCGCCTGATCCTGAAGCGCGAGGTTTATTTTTTCCTTGAACTCGCCATTGCCCTTGTTTTCGAAGATAAGACCAGGATTTGCTAGAGAGGTAGGAAGAATGACCAATGAAGTGACAAAGCTGCCAACGGTTGCCAAATCTTCATCACCGTCATTATCAAAATCGGCAAAGCTGGCTCCCCAGCCCCATTCAAAGCCACCAAGCCCGGATGGATAAGTTGCATCTGCAAAGGTTTCATCATTCAAATTAGTAAACAGAACTTGCTCACCTAATAAGCCAGGGACAAAAGGGTTGCTTAATCCCATGCCCGTTGCAAACCAGTCTATGTCACCATCAAGATCAAAGTCGGCTGATGTTAAAGCCATGGGTAAACCCGGTCTAACATTTAAACCGGCGACATCTGCCTGATCGATAAAAGTATTATCACCTTGATTGATCCATAGTTCCCAGGGGCCTGGAATAGGTCGGTGAGTTCTAGGATCGGGGTTATCGAGATTGCTTAGGTTGCCACAATTGCCGACTAGGATATCTGCTCGTAGATCGTGATTAAAGTCAGAGAACGCAGCAACGCAACCGCCTAATGAGGTGTTAATACCCGCACTTTCGCTTATGTCGGTAAAGGTTCCGTCACCGTTATTGTGATATAACTTTTGTTCGGTCAGTGTACGTAAGGTAAAGTTGCCGGGACTTGCAACAAAAAGATCCAGAAACCTGTCCCCATCAATATCACCAAATACCGCCATTGCTGCCAGATGATTTGCTGCTATGCCAGATGTAGCAGTGGTATCGGTAAAGCTTCCATCCCCATTGTTCTGGTACAGTCGGCTAGGGCGGCCCAGCCCCATAAAGCCATTGGCGCCAGTCAAAAACAGATCAACCCAGCCATCATTATTAATATCGCCAGCCAATGCTCCGGTAAAGCCACTTTTATCACCTGTTATTCCTGCACTTTCAGCTACATCAACAAACTTACCCTTATCATTTCGAAACAGTGCGTTATTACCACCAGGCGCATTGGTCAAAAATAAATCAAGGTCGCCATCATTGTCGTAGTCTAACCAGGCAGCTCCCCCAAGACGATCAGCTATGGGAACCGTAAGCAAGTCATCAACACGTTCAAAATCAAGTAAATGAGACACATCATTAAATGCAATTTTTGAGTGCGATTTTCTATGATGCTGCTGGTAATTATGGTGAGAATAAGATTTAGAGTCGGTATCTGACTGTATGCGAGGGTGTGCTTCGAGTACATTGATATTTAATAAAGCCAGTAAGCTAACAATGACTATTTCGGTTATTGTTAAGTTAACGATATGATTGAAATTGTCGATAATTTTTTTAAAAAACATAGCAATTTTCTCCTGAGGAATAATGAAAGCCGTGCCTAGGATATGGCACTTAAGAGTATTATCAAGCCAATGGAAATGGGTTTTATGTAAGCTTTATCAGATATTGCATGGGCTTTAGCTTAAATATATTTAATAGAAAATTCTGTTAAATATTCACTATTTGATGATTTATTTTTATTCTATCTATTCATGCACTCCTTGTTGCTGAGAAACTATCGATAAAACCAGCTTTAGTGATGGAAAAGTTAATTGGCATACTTTATTTAATGTGAGCGATAGCACATTAACTTTAGATTCTACTGATGTGGTGAATTGACACAACATCTGTTTGTACCCCCCTGATTAGGGGGGTACAAGTTTCCACATAAAAACTGTAAACAATTAGCAGCTTTTAGCTCGGTAGGAGGGGCCTCCAGGCCGCGATTTCTATTGATTTTCGACACCTTCGCGGCCTGGAGGAAATACTGTTGAAAAGGGCTTAAAGGGGGGTGTTAGGAAGTGAGGCTTTAGCCTCGTATGTTTCAGGCGAGGCTAAAGCCTCACTTCCTTATAGATTAACCTGATTACGTATGAGTCTCAGCCATTTTAAAACAACAGTAAGACATAAATAGCATCTCCCTGTACTTCGTGGTTGATATGGCATTAATAAGCTAGAATTGAATATTCAACTGAGGTTTTCCGGATACGTAGAGACGTAGCATGCTACGTCTCTACAAAATGTCTGACTCTACGTTTTTAAACAAAAAGACCAGCAAGATTGGATGATTATTTTTTTCCATCTCCCTTAGGTACGAGTCTCAGATATTTTAGAGCAGCAGTAATGCAAGCTTCACACTCCATCTCGGTAAAGAATGTCTTGATCCAGACATTGAAGGCTTGTATAAAAAGTCTGAAGCTTGTGGGTAATCAGGTAGATTAATATTATGCAACTTGAACTAGCTATGAAAATGTTGTTTCTATTCTGTTATTTAAGGTTGTTGTATCAACGCAATTTGGCATGCAATATTTCCCTTACCATGCTTTCCATATTTTGAGGACTCGCAGCATCACTCCATCCAAGTCTAACGATAACCATTTGATGTGAAGGGATAATGATCACCCGTTGGCCTTTATAGCCAGCAGCAAAATACAGATCTCCTGGTAAACTCGGGTAAGGCCGCTGTTCTGCAGAAGAATTAATCCCTCCGTTGGTCCAGAAATGAGCGCCGTATTGCCCTTTAGCGGCTGGGGTCGGAGTTGCACTGTATTTTACCCAGTGTTCAGGTAATATTCGATTTCCTTGCCAAATACCATCCTGTAAGTACAGCTGACCAAAGCGGGCCCATTCTCTAGCTGTTGCATACATATAGGATGAGGCAATCAAATTACCGCTAGTATCAGGTTCGATTATGGCTTTCTGCATGCCTAAAGGAATGAATAGCTCATTGCGCAATAGAGCTGTAACATTGGCCGTAGAGCCTCCACTTGCTTCATATGCAATGCGAGATAAAATATTCGATGTGCCGCTGGAATACTGCCAATGGCTATCAACGGGATGAATAAGTGGTTTATTGATGGCGAAAGCTGCAGCATCACGACTAAGAAATAACATTTCGCTTAAATCTGTAACCGCTGCCCCGGCTGACTCATCAAATTCCAGCCCACTGCTCATACGAAGTAAGTGGTCCAGGGTAATATTAGACCGAGGATCATCAGAACTACGCCATTCAGAGACAGGCGCTTTTTGAGTTAAAGACAGTTTATTCTGTTTAACTAGAATACCTAGCAAGCTATTCAGCACGCTTTTGGTCATTGACCAGCCTTGTAGCGGTGTCTCTTTGCTAATCTCAGCTGCATAGCGTTCGGCAATTAGCTGGCCTTGATAAACAATTAAGATCGCACGGGTGAGGGCAGGGGCATCAGGGTCAGGTTCTGAAAAGGCATTGTCGATAGCCTTTTTGAGTTGCGATTGATTAAATGCGGGATGAATAAAGTTTTCTGAAAATACCGAAGCTTTGCTGTTTTTAGGCTTGATTTGATCAGTGTTTGTCCAGTCTTTAGAATGTTTTCTGAATTCATCCTCTTGCATATCGGCAGACCAGACACAACCTAAGCCTTCCAAATAAACAGCCTGTTGCGGCATAATGCCAGGAAACCAGGTGCTTACGGATTGATTGCTGTAATCAATGCTTGAAAAAATAAACCTTTCCGGACCAGAAAGGTCTTCAAGCAGCACTAACTCAGGCTTACGCCCGGCAAAAAAAGTATTAGTGCAAAGTAATTTAGCTTTATAGGCTGCACCTATACTGGCAATTTGTAGACCATAGTAAACAGGGTAAGAAAGCAGGCCGATTAACAACAAAGCTAAGACTCCCCTTTTATAGATATACTTTTGTATCAAAGACAGTCCAGGCATTGGTTTTATTTAGGGCTAGAGAACAGGAATGTAACTATGTAAGGGATATCATAAAAATATTCATACCCACTCATGATAATTTGGCTATAAAAATAAGCTTATCGGGCCGCTGTGCTTTAGCACTGCTATTTTAGGCTACCAAGGTAACTCGAAATAAATAAACGACCAAAATAGTTCCCATGCTGGAGCGTAGGAACGATGAGTAATGGTTTATTTATTGCAAGGTTCCTAAAAGAAAGGCTGCCGCGATAGTGGTTTAATTTTTAATCAATTTATTATTCTATTATTTTACACTACACACATTTAACCCTCTACCATAGCCACCTTTTTTCTATTAGTAGAAAAACCTATAAAGCCTATAAACCCTGTTCCAAATAACCATACTGCTGCCGGAACAGGGACAACACTTGTGCTGATTGTATAGCTAACGCTACCCAATGGCGTTCTAATTTCTTCTCCAAAGTATTCCCATAATAAAAAGTTTGTCTGTATGTTTTCTGTACTGCGGCCGATAAAAAAATCTGCATCAAGTCCTTCTCCAAAGTCACTTATGCGGATAGACATTCGTGATGCTGAATCGTTGATAATATCACCATCAGTCCAGATTGCAGCTGTAGTATTGCTAGGTCCTACTAGTCTAGTTGAAATGTCGTTATTTTCTCGTTCCCACCGTGTTCGTTCATTGCCATTAAGTTAAGTGCAATACAAGAATGGGGCGCAGTGCTTTAGCCTGCTTTCATAGCCTAAAATAGCAGGCTAAAGCACTGCGCCCCAATGAACTCTTTCGTTCACTTAATGACAGTGACGCGGGAGCATATGGGCTAGTTTTTTGCTAAGCTGTGCTTTGTTAATAACCATAATAAATAATACTTTTCATAACGCTTTATTCATATCAAGGGGTCAGCCAGCTTGATTTTGAAAATAAAGGCAAGTTATAAAAACCTTGATAGTTATCTCGTTTCATTTTCTTTTTCTTCTATTTTTCAAGTTGGCTGATTCCATGATTTTCCACTATCATGCCACCTCCACTTTGGTGGCTTTTTCTGAATGCCTTTTTATCCCGATCTGCAATACTGTTACTTCATTTCCCACATTTTTAGTTGTTTACAAATTGGCAGATAAATTCAAATCCCTCTGGGTCACTGCAATCAATAGGGTAAAGTGTAAGTGATGCTGATGTCTCTCTTGTTATTCTGCGTTCATGATAACCATCGACAAGGATTGCTTGATTAGCCGATATGACTATCCAGCCATCGCTATCTTTAGTAATTCCACAAAATCCTTTGGCTCCAGGGTTAATTTCTCTGTTACCTGTAGAATCTAATAATAAAGTCCCATTGCTACTGAAAGTGGTACAGCTGACTGAGGCAGTGGTCAATCCAGGGTTTAAAATATGAATGGTTGTTAAATCATCTTTCAGTAAAGTAGGTCTACCTCCATGTTCAGGTTCGCGCCTATTAAATACATTGATACCCACCCAGGTTTTATAGTTGGAACGGGGAGGGGTAGGTAATGGAAAACTAGCGGGAGGGTCGAGAGGCAGGATATTATCAAGTATTGTATTTGGGAGATCCTGAAGTACCCGATAATTTCGGTCAAGCTTATATTTCAAGCTGTTTTTATTAGGCAGAATAAGCTTTTTGTTTAAAGCAGGTGATTTTATAGAGTCAAATGTTTGGGCTTGTAGGGGGGAAGTGTTCAGCACTGCAATGCTGAATAGCAAACAAAAGATTTGATTAGTTTTAATAAACCTGGAAACGATGGATTTATAATTTGTGAACATAATATTCTCCAATATATTTTTAAGGAGCTATCAGGCTATACAGCGAGATAATTTAAATACTGCGGTTGCTAATAAGCAAATGATTTAGTGGGTAGTGTTTCTACGTGAAAATCCGAATAAACCTACAATCCCTGAAAACATGAATATCAAAGCGCCTGGGATTGGCACGCTAGGGGGCGTTGTAGTACTTTCATTCCATTCTAATACTGTCCACTTTACTAACCCCGTAGGGCCAGAATAGGAGAATAATCGTTCTTGGTACTCGTTTGCTGTATCACCTGGTTTATTTTGGAATTCTGTAAATCCAACTTCAGATGTGGATGGTGGCGTAAAAGTACTTTTCCAATAAGTTTGCCAGCCACATGCAAGCTGAGAGAATAAGCTACAGCCAATGGCTAGACTGGGGTCCAGGTCATATTGAGAGAGTAATAAATCATTATTAAATAAATCTAGTAGTGCTATAGAGGCATCAATAGTAAATTGTTGTGAGTATAAAGGACGGGAACCAATAGAATTTAAGGTAACATCCCATGTTGAATCATTTATGCTAACACCTGTTATGGCGGTAATTTGGTTTGAGGCATTTGTGTGAATGATTGCAATTGCATTAGCAGTATTTGAGCAAGCTATTATTAATAACAACAATGTAAAGCTAGTTTTATATTTGTGCATAATTATTCCTAAAAATTAAATAAATAACATATCTGTGAATAAACACAGTTTTCTCGTTCCCACCGTGTTCGTTCATTGCCATTAAGTTAAGTGCAATACAAGAATGGGGCGCAGTGCTTTAGCCT
>ENA-OSET01003616-OSET01003616.1-sediment-metagenome-genome-assembly--contig:-NODE-3616-length-14081-cov-7.505713_pt1 | contig 14081 bp, 11 predicted proteins | sample MGYA00237882_ERZ534229 | MGnify/ENA primary metagenome ERZ534229 (study PRJEB26408, sample SAMN06266212) | sediment metagenome | isolation source: Hudson Canyon methane seep mesocosm | place...
TTCTCATCTTGCATATGCATCGCAATGGTTTCAGCAACTTGCAACACGTATTGTAAATCAGCCGATCCGTCCTCGTCAGGGGGCGTACCGACGGCAATAAATTGAATCAAAGCATGCGCAATTGCTTCCTGTGCGTGCGTTGTAAACCGTAAATTACCTGCCGTGAAGTTTGCTTTTACAATGCTCTCCAAGCCCGGTTCATAAATTGGGATGATACCCTCATTTAGCTTATCAACTTTTGCTTGATCGACATCGACACAGATAACGTCGTGCCCAACGTCGGCTAAACATGCGCCCGTCACCAGCCCAACGTAGCCTGTGCCAAAGATTGATACCTTCATTATTACGTCCTTAAATTAACTAGATGGGCAAATTGCGGGCTGATTATACGAAAACTATTTATTCAGCGTAAGATTAGAAAAGCTAGTAATCACTATTTTGTTGTAAACAAATTGATTCTCTCCCTTCTTTTAGGTGGTTCTCGCACAGATTTTCTAACTTTTATCGCGAAAGAGAGCAATGCAGGTAGTTGCATATACTCTATGCTTATTTACACTAAGAAAAAATTGCCAAGAAAGGCGCAAAACATTGCAAGTAAAGCTTTTTCAAGTGATCGCCATATTTGGATTGATCGGCTTCACATTCTACCAGACAGCATTTGCACTTATTGGACGCTGGTTGAAATTTGACGAACTTCTTTCGCATGGTCTAGTTGTTATTGCGATGACAGGTTATTTATTAGCCAAAAACTTAAACCAAGATCCTGAAAAACAACTCACCCCTGCACCGATCATATTTTTAGCATTACTATCTTTAATTTGGTTTGTTTTCAAAACCTTGAATATCGACATTTTAGAACAACTTATTTTGATCCCAATACTTGCAGTTACGCTTTGGTGTTTGATCGGTACAAGGTCTATTTGTAAAATCCTTCCCATCATTGCCTTGCTGATTTTTGCAATACCTATATGGGGTTACTTGGCCAAACCACTTGTTTTTCTGAGCACTCAAGCAGTCACATCTTTAATCGAACTTACGAATCTCACCGCTTTCATCGAGGGCAATCGCATATCACTTCCCTTTGGGGTTTTGGTTATTGCCGATGGCTGTTCGGGCATCAGATACTTGACTGTGGCGCTTGCAATTTCCTATTACCTTTATATTGATTCAATTGGCTCCCTAAAGAAAAAATTATTCCTTATTTTGGCATCGTTTATTTTAGGTATTGTCTCGAATTGGGTTCGTATCTATCTGATTACGCTGATCGCCTATGAAAGTGATATGCAAAGCGGGTTAGTGAAAGATCATGAATTATTTGGGTGGATCGTATTCGCATTAATGTTTTCGCCAATTCTGTATTTTGGCGGACGCCTCAGAGCTAAAAGACAAAGCACCGGAACGATTGATTTATTGAGAAACCGGCGAGCTCTCACCTTTATGTTGGTTTCACTGCTAGTTGGCCCGACCCTTTACGCTTTCAATAGCCAAAACTATACGGCGCCGAAGTTAAGCCTTGTTAGTCAAGCTGACTTAAAAAACATAGCGACACATGATGATTTTATTTTTCCAAAATCAAAAATGCTTGTTGGTAATATCGAGAATTCGCAAGTCAAATCACTGTCAGTTATTAATTGGAGAGCCTCTAATACTGAAGACTTGGTCCCCTATTGGCCTCAAAAATTCTCTAAAAAATGGATCGAGACTAAAACATTGGACTGGCCCATAAATAATCAAACCAATAAATTGAGCGCGTCATTCTATAGGTTGTCTAGTTCTAATTTAAAATTAAAACGATGCGTCGCGATCAGTTATGAAACCGGAGGTGTCAAAACAAGTAGCTATGTAATCGCTAAGCTCGCACAAATCCCTGCCCTCTTATTGGACAAAAATTACTTTATTGCACATATTGTTTACGTCGATACAAAGTTATCGACATGTAAAAGCGAAACAACTAGATTAGTTGAGGCCCTACAAAACTTGAACATATCCGCCCAATAACAGACCTTAATTGAATGCCCAAACCGCTCAATATTAAACGACGTCAGTTCAACTCAACACTCGAAAGCGACTGGCGGCGGCTTGATCAATACTCCAATTTATTCACGTCTTGGTCATGGTGTAGCGAATGGTGGTGTCAATGGCATACAAATTTCGATTTACAGCTATATACTTTTGAAGACGATAGCGGAGTGACTCACGCAATCATACCTTTCTTTTCTAAGACCGAAAGCTACATTTTTAATCGAAAAGAGCTGTTTTTTTTAGGCAACTTAAACCCAAACAACAACACGGTATTTAGCGAGTACCCTGAAATAATTTATGATCCAAATTATCGAAAAGAGGTAGCGGCAGCGCTCTACATATTAATTCAACACATTGAATGGGATATATTTCATACTCCATTCTTCAGCAAAGATGGTCTACTAACTTCGACATTAGAAAAACAGTGTAAATTAGATCGTAGACAATTTTCAGGTTGTGGCGCATTAATACCAACAGATACCGAATTCACCTCTTATCTCGCAAAGCTTGGCAAGAACACTCGTTTAAAACTATTCAACCGTCGTCGCTATCTGAATGAGCATTTCGACGCAAAACAGGAGTATGCCCACCACAATGACGTGGTCGATTACTTAAATCAGCTTAACACCTTGCATGCGATACGTTGGGGTAAGCCTTGTTTTACAAATAAAAAACTAGCGTTCCATACCAACCTCTGTATCGACGCCGCCAAACAAGGTAACTTACGATTATCTCGGCTTATTGTTAACGGGGAGGTGGTCTCGGTTCTCTACAATATTGTAAGCAACCAAGTTGAATATAATTTACAAGCTGGTTATTTGGAGAAATTTGATAAAAAACTGTCTTTGGGCACACTTCATCTAGGTTATGCAATTGAGCGTGCATTCGCGGATGAATCTATTGTTTACTTCGACCTTCTTGTCGGGGAGGGTAAAAACACACCCTATAAAAATTCACTTAGGGGTGAGAACACCGTCTTTAAATCTTGCGTATACTTCAACTCGTGGAAGGGAATTCTGTTTTATGCATTCCGCAAAGCATTGCTAAAGTTCCGCCCCAACAAAGCCAATAGTGCTGGTCAATCCTCATAATTGAGATAGACTTCAAGAAAGTTCTTTTTAGGCATACGATCATGGAATTTCTGTTTTGGTTTGCAGCGATTGGCGCAACCTTTAGTTATTTTTTTTATCCAATTACATTATTGGGTATCTCCACGTTGAAAAAAAGGGAGGTTAGCTTATCAATTGACAATCCTGATTCTTCCGATAGCTCAACAACTATTAGCTTGATCGTAACAGCACATAATGAAGCGTCTCAAATACGAGAAAAAATAGATAACACTTTAAGCCTAAATATAGATGGCTTGACGTTAGAAATCATTATCGCATCGGATTACTCAACCGATGAGACCAATGACATCGTAAGATCATATGCAGAGAGGGGCGTCAAGCTCGTAGAGACGGACCAACACCTTGGTAAAGAATATGCACAGCTGTGTGGCGTAAAAGTGTCCCAAGGAGATATTATTATCTTTTCTGATGCGGCTACGCGTTTAAAACCAGAGGTTCTACCAAAACTTCTTGGCTATTTTAATCATAAACATGTTGGCGCTATTTCAAGTGAAGATCGTTTTATAACAAAAGATGGTGCAGTTGCGGGTGAGGGTTACTATGTGAAATATGAGATGTGGCTGCGTGGGCTCGAGTCTAAATGCGCCGGACTCATCGGACTCAGTGGATCGTTTTTCGCAGCACGAAAAGAAGTCTGTAAGAAATGGGATATTCTTGCGCCGAGCGATTTCAATACTGCACTCAACACCAACAAAGCCGGGATGCTCGCTGTTTCTTGCACTGATGTTGAAGGTTTTTACCCAAATATCAAAGATGAAACAAAAGAATATCAACGCAAACTTCGAACAGCAATTCGAGGCATGACAGGATTAGCCAGACACAAAGAAGTACTCAATCCATTAAAGTATGGTTTATTTGCTTACCAAGTTTGGAGTCACAAAATTATGCGTTGGGCGGTGCCATGGTTTATGCTTTTGGCTTTCGTCTCTAATATTTCGCTCATCACAAACGGTTTTTACCTCCTGACCATGTGCTTACAAGTTTTGCTGCTGAGTGTATTCTTCCTAGCATCGACTAATCCCAACCTCCGACAGAATAAATTAATAAAACTTGTTTACTTTTTTTATCAAGTCAACATGGCATTAGGTCATGCAGCAATAAAATATATTTCTGGAACACGAATGACCACCTGGAAACCCTCTACACGTTAAGATGATATTTACATATTGTAGACCGGTTGGTGAGCTAATTTCACTGTCCAAACATAGCCAAGAACTAGAATATGCTGGCTTTAACTCAAATTATTTTGCTAGCGGCACAATGGCACTAACAAGCGCTCTTAAAAATGCGATAAGAGAATCTGCACAGCGGACGCAATCCAAACACCAGCCGGAAGTTTTGATTCCTGCCTATGCATGTCCTGACATTGTAAGCGCTTGCATCGGTGCAAACGTAAAACCAATACTAGTTGACCTTGAGGACAACACACCTTTTCAAAATGAGCGAATGCTCAGAGAGACTTTGTCTGAAAAAACCATTGCTATTGTTCTTGTTAATTTTCTTGGGCTCTCTGCCCCCGATAGTCTTTTAGAATTAGCGAGAGAGCTTAATCTACTGGTGATCGAAGATCGAGCTCAAAGTTTTATTACCCCTAATGAAGCAAGTCAATTATTTGGAGACTACGTTATATTTAGTTTTGGCAAAGGTAAACCAGTAAGTTTGCTAGGAGGCGGCGCACTGCTGAAAAGCATCGAGTTAAAAACTACGCCCATTGAGAAGCCAATCAAAATAAACAAAAATTTTCTGAAAATACAAATATTGATCCGCGCATACAATTTCCTTATCAAGCCTTTATGTTATTTTTGGCTCCTCAGGGTGCCCGGACTTTCAATTGGAGAAACACAATATAGAATGCCTGAAACGCCTGTGGGGCTGGACAGATATCGGATTGAATTATTACCAGAGAATATAACCCGGCAAAATAAACCAAAAACTAAACTCTTTACAGCGTATTTTACGTTGCTGAGACAACTTGATGGAGCGCTTACTTTTCCTTCGGCGACGAATATTACCCAGCCTTTGCTGCGTTTCCCTGCACTATGTAAAACCAAGAAAGACCGAGATCGCCTTCTTGCAAAGCTGAATAACGCTGGTTTCGGCGCAAGCGCTATGTACAATAAACCGTTAAATGAAATCGAAAACATACCGCTAAAGAACGATCAATCATCCGGTAGAGGCAACAAATACCCTAAAGCAAAAAATTTTGCTGATAGACTGATTGCGCTGCCTTTTCACGGCGGCATGTCAGACCGAGACATTAATAGCATATGCCGTATAATTAAAGCATTCTTCAAGGAAGACTAAGATGAAACACGCGCTCACGATTGACGTAGAGGACTACTTTCAAGTCGCCGCACTATCTTCTCAAATTAAATATGAAGATTGGCCAAACTGGCCCTTGAGAGTAGAGCGTAATACCGAGATGCTTTTAGAGCTCTTAGACGAGCGAGATATTCAAGCTACGTTCTTTATACTAGGATGGGTGGCCGAGCGCTGTCCCGAACTGGTCAAACGTATCCATATGCAAGGTCATGAAGTAGCTTGTCACGGTATGACACACCAATTGGTGTACACCCAAAAACCGACGGTGTTTAAAGAAGAAACCTTTAAATCTAAAAAGATTCTAGAGGATATTACAGGCGAGTCAGTTTTAGGATATCGGGCGGCAAGCTACTCAATCACGCCAAAGTCACTTTGGGCAATCGAAACATTAATTGAGGCGGGTTTTACATATGATTCAAGTATCTTCCCCGTTCACCATGATCGCTATGGTATGCCTGGTGCTCCTCTAACCATTCACACAGCAATTACGGAAGACAACAAAACGATCACCGAATACCCACTTACTTCCGCAAATTTTGCTGGGCGGAGGCTACCTGTTGCCGGGGGGGGATACTTTAGAATCTACCCTTACTGGTTTAGTCGTCGTATGCTCAGACGCGCAGCAAAAGAAATTAATCAGCCTTTCATTTTCTACCTACACCCATGGGAGATCGACTCCCAGCAACCGATTGTCTCTGGCTTATCACCGCTAAGTAAATTCAGGCACTACACCAATTTAAAACGTTGCTTTCCGCGTTTGAAGCTACTGCTAAGAGACTTCGAGTTCACGACTGTAAAAAATATTATTGCAAAAACTGAAAATCTCACGACATTCGATTACAGAACGGTTCCGAGTGAAACATAAACATGGCCGAAAAAGAAGCAAATACAGACCATGAAGCAGCCCTGAGATTAGAATTAAAGGCCCTAAGAGACGAGAGCAAAAAACTCTCTCGAGAAATCGGCCGCGCAAAAAACACCTCGTCAGAACTTTTCATTTCTCTAATAAGTAAGAAAAATTGTCTTTATAAAGACAAAATTTTGCCTATCGAAAAAGAATTAGAGGCACTGCAGCAAACGAGTGATCGAACTCAAAATAAACAGAATAATAAAACTATTGTCGCACCACCAGCACTTATCAGTGACGACAATTGTCTGTCCCATTCAAAAAAAGACTTATCGACTGACGTTTTAATTTGGAGTCGAGAGCATTCAATCAAATCTGAATGGGAAAACTTTTGCAAGGCTCATCCGGGTAATAACATTTATTACTCATGGAATTTTCTAGAATCTATTTCTGAGACCTTCAAACACTCAATCTATTTAGTAGTTGCACGAAATACTGATTCTGGGGCTCTTGGGGCAATCTTACCGATCATTGAACAAAAAAGTTTTTTATTCGGCCACCTCTGGACAAGCATACCATTCGTTAATTATGGCGGCCCGCTGTCAGAAGATTCTGCGACCGAAGGATTATTGCTTGAGGCTACACGAAAAGCCGCGGCGGTCCGGCGTGTCAAAAGAATCGAGATACGTGGACTCAACGCACGCAATGTTTCTAATTCATGGATACTTAGCAAAAACAAAGCGAGCATGTGGCTCAGTCTACCGAGAAGCCACTCGAGCGACGAACTAATAAGTAGTTTTAAAGCAAAGTTAAGATCACAAATCAAAAAAGGCTATACCTCAGAAATAAAGTGTCGATTCGGCCGCGAAGAATTAATTGATGATTTCTATAAGGTATTCGCTCGCAACATGCGAGATCTGGGTACACCCGTATATAGCAAAAGATTATTTAGCGACTTGCTCGCCCATCTGCCAGAGAATTCATGGATACATGTCATCTACCACCGAAACACGCCCGTTGCAGTAGGGTTTCTTATAAAATCTGGTAATGCGATGGAAATCCCTTGGGCTTCTGCGATTAGAGACTTTAATCGATTCAACGTAAACATGGTGCTCTACTGGGAGGCATTGAAATTTAGTTGCCAAAAAAAATGTGACTATTTCGATTACGGACGCTCAACGATTGGCGCACCAACTTACCGATTCAAGAAACAATGGGGTTGTACACCGATTCAACATTACTGGTACGGTTGCTCGCCTAACGATGTTGCGTCGAACCATGGCGCCGCGAATACCGATGATCCAAAATTTGAACTCCTTATCGCAATCTGGCAAAAGCTACCAATTTGGTTAACTAAAATTCTAGGTCCATCGATCGTTAAAAATATTCCATAAGTGCGCTGAATGAATCTTCTGAAATCTGCTATAAAAGGGCTCTTTATCCATATCAACGCGGCTAAATTTAAGCGCTCGATCAACAATGGAAAACTTAATAAAAGCCTTATAATTATTATGTATCATCGAGTGCTTCCCAGCCAAGATGCAAGACTTGCAAGCGAAGAACCCGGTATGTACGTAACGCCCGAAACACTCGAGATGCATCTTAATGAATATAAGAAATTTGCGGAACTGATTCATATTGAACAGTGGCAAGCACTCGCTAAGGAAAAACAGCTAGAAGACAAACTATATTGCGCGATTACCTTTGATGATGGCTGGGCAGATAATTACGAATTCGCCCTCCCCCTCCTAAAGAAGTATGCGGTACCGGCAACAATCTTTCTTACGACCGATTATATCGGGTCGAACAGTACATTTTGGCCTGAGCGCCTTTCTAAATTATTGAACAATTTCGAAGACTATTCGGCCGAGATGTCTGACTTTTTCACAGAGCTTAATGTAAAGCTGAATCGCAAGAAATTAGTATCAAAGAACAAAGATTATTTTGCCGAATTGATAGCTGCAACTAAAACCCTGACGGAAAATCAGATAATCGCCAAACTTAACCGCATAGAAAAGGTAAATGAGCCAGATGATGAGGTTCAAATGTTATCATGGGCGCAGTCTAAAGCCTTAACGGAGTTCAATATCAGAATAGGTGGACATACGCGATCGCACATGCGCCTAAATGATAAAGCGAGCACTGCACAAATCACCGAAGAAGTTATAGGTTGTCAGGCGGACATAAAAGATAACTTGGACTATTTAGCGACCCAATTTTGTTATCCAAACGGCGATTGCTCAAATACCGCCCAAGAAATAGTAGAACGCGCGTTTAAGCTAGCCGTAACGACCCAGCATGGTATCAATACCGGTGATACTAGTCCTTATGCACTGCGCAGAATTGGGCTGCATGAAGACGCAGCAAACAGTCCTAAGAAACTTTTGTCTCGCTTGGCTAGCGCCCTGAACTCTCCTCTGAAATAGGTAAAGCCAAAGATGACCAATTTTTTTATTGGCGAATCTGATAAACGCGACTTTTTATTTACGCTTACTAAAAAACCCGTGAATGAAGCTTCAACGATAAGTGAGTTTGAATTGACGAAAGAACTCTTCGTACAATTCGAAAGGCGATATTCTGATCAAATCACTTTTTTTGATAATGGCGATCTTCTTATTTTTTCGGGTTATATGCTTAATTCTTCGGTCCCTGAATTAAAAAACCGACTGATTAAAAACATTCAAGAACTCGCGTTAATAGATGGGCACTTTTGCGGTGTTTTTTTCCAAAGAAATCAAGCACCGCTTACCTTTGCAGATCGATTTGGTGGCCGGACGCTCTACTTTAAACATGAGCAAAATAAACTTATCTGTTCCACAAAGACCTCGGTATTTGAAACTAACACAGATTCACTCAGCAGCCTCGGTCTAGCGGAGAGCCTGTATTACAGATGTTTATCCCATAGACAGACCTTATTTGATGACATCACAAAGCTCCCACATGCGCATTACTGCAAACTCGCGATCGAGCAAGATCAAACATTTCTCCCATTTTGGACAATGCCGAAATCAAGTAGATATAGAAAAATAAGCGAACAACAGACATCTCTCGTAAAGTCAGCACTCGATTCACAACTCCAAAGGCTTGCTTCTAATTTTAAGAGCGTTGCAATACCTCTAAGTGGTGGTGTGGATTCGTTCATCCTTGCTGCGCTATCAAGAGATCATTTTGACTCAGTCACCGCCTATACGCCCTATTGGAAAAATGGCGAGAATCCGGAGCTCGAAACGGCAAAAGCGTTTGCCAAAATGCTTGGCATAAAACACGTTCTGATTGAAATCCAAGATCAAGATATAGAGTCTGAACTCTGCTCTATTTTAGCCGAGCAGGAACAGCCGTTAAGAAATTATAGCTCTATCGCCCTGCACATTTTATTAAAGAGTATACCCGAGGACGAACAACTAATTCTTTATGGTGAAGCCGCAGATACACTGTTTGGAAGTACATCAACAAAACGCATCCTTCATGATAACGCATATCGCTCAATTCTCTCGATAGTGCCCTCGCGGATAATTGAGATAGGAAAAAAATTCAACCAAAAATTCAAGATATTGGATGAAATCAAAAAAAGCAGTGTAAAGTCATTGGTCTTATCACCTCTCGCATTAAAGCATTCCAAAAAATCAAAAGAAGTGATTGCGCATTTATTGGAAAGTTCGGCAGAAAAAGAGGATATATGGTCAGAGAGCTATTTAGATGAGGAGCCTCTTAGTGCTATTTTTAAGTTAAACATGAGCACAGATGTCGCGCAGCATTGTATGGAAATAGAAGTCGCCGCAAGGCGATTTAACAAAGTAATCGCAACCCCATTTCACTGCCAAGCACTTCAAAAAATGTCCAGCGAACTTACGCTGAGTGCTCTTTTCGGCAGCAAAACCAATACATACCTTCCAGGATTTCTATACAGTGACGATGCTCTGGTTAAACCATTACTCCGTCAATTGGCATGCCGGTATGCACCAATATCTCTAATTTATCAGAAAAAACATGGGTTCCCTGTACCGATGATCCAATGGCTAAAAGGACCGCTAACCAAACGACTTGATGAGTTATTTGAAATTGATAGCTTTCTAGGAGGATATGATAAAAGCGATTTCGATGTAGCGGATAATTATGAATTACTGTGGACTCTGTTAAACATACAGATACTAGTCGAACACCAAACCAATACACGGCAAGTAGAAGTTAACTAGTCGGAGTTATCGCGCCTTATTCTAAAGATTCGACGGACAACTCGCGGCGCCAAAGATTTAACAGTATCGAACCAATAAAATATGGCAGGCATGGGATCGTTCCACTCAAACGTGGCACTTACTTTGCGTTTTTTGAGAAACTTAAAATATTGACTCAAGATAGACAAAAACCCTTCCCGATCTTCTAGGCGTGCAATAAAGTCTCCCAACCAATTAATATAGTAGACACCGTCTCGTTGCTGACTACGAGCGACACACTTTCCTTTTGCAACTAAATGCGTGGCAAGTACATTATTGACACCACAATTCGTATCAAACCAATTACACATGCCCAGCCTTGGATTTGTTTCGATATAATAAAACTGTCCATCGAGCGGATTACGCTTGAACTCTATCATTGCAGGCCCAACAAAACTGAATGCCTTCCCAATCTCTTTACAGGCAATCAGTAAAGCTTCATTGTAAATACTAACTGCGGAAGAGGTGACTCCGAAATGCGATGGCATCGTTCCTAGACGGGAAAACGAGAAAAAAGCCACCAGTTCGTGATTTAAATCAAAGGTCACGTTACAGACCCATAATTGACTATCTTCACCTTCGATCACTTCTTGCCCAATAAACCTATCTAACACCTTCTCAAAATCTGCTTTAAATTGATCAAAAGATGACCGTGAGTTAATCAATAAATTCTTTGCACCCAAGCATGCATAGTCTTCATATGTTCTTGGCTTTATAAGAACAGGGTAACACTGTAGCTCAGTATCCAATTCATAGTAGGTATGTGGGATTAATACACCGCGATCAGCAACAGCCCTGCACTCTTTCTTCTTGTCATTTAGAACGGAAACAGTAATCGCCGAGGGTGCGATAACATAATGATATCTTTTGATCTTAGTTTGAATTTGAGAAAGAAGTTCTGCAAATTTATCTGAACAAGCAATAATCGAAGCGGCTCCGTATGACGCGTGCAACTTAACTAATAAACTCAACAATTCATTGGCTGCTTGGTTCGGATCAAAGAAATACCTGCACATTGGAAGACGACTTAAGTTCCCCAGATCATTCTTACTAGTAAAGATTACTACTATACTTAGCCCAGCTTTATGCGCGGAACGTATCGCGCCGAGGCCATTGAGACCACTGCAAAGTATTATAATAGAATCCTGTTTAAGTCTCGCTGTCATAGGCCTTATAAAGATTTACTTAGTAAAATGGCGCATGCGAATTACATTAACTTCACTTGTCAGAGTAACCCATAAAAGGGAGCAAATTGACGACGATGCCCAGCGTAAACTTGCCGAACACATCAAAAATTTGTGCCGTCTAACTGACTTTGACAGATAACATAATGCCCGCGGTCAGAGCATTGTTTGCAATTTAAATCATGCCTTGAAGGTCTCTTAAAAACATACAAGACGTTGTGGAGCGATATAACACCTAAAACGATAATTTTTGAAGATTAGCCAAACACTAACTTTGCTCAAACGACCGGCATAACAGTACCCGATAGATGGATTTAGAGAAAGTATTTAGTGAAACTACTTCAAGTCGATAACAAACCCTAAATATAAGCCTAGCAATGAGTCGATCAATGGATATTAAATGGCTGGTATGGGTATGGTTAGACGAGAGACAAGGTATGCAACAGTTTACGCGCGTTATAGCTGCTTAGTTTGAACAAGCTTTATGTAACTTTTTATAAATTTTCATTCGATCACTCTCCTCGCCAAAAAAATTCTCAACTGCTTCGATCGATATTTTGCTTGCCTTGCTCGCTGATACCCCTTCTCTCGCAGAGTATTGGGGTGTAAACCGAAAACCCTCCATTGAGGCAGCGGAGTAGTCTAGCTCTAAGTTTTTAAAGATCTTCGAAATTGTATTTTTGGGATCGCTTACTAAGTCATCAAAATCAATCAAAGAAAAAGACTGAAAAGATTCTTTTTCATTATAAAGAACGCCTAAAATATCCAAGGCACGCAACCACTGTTGTTTAGCATAATCTCTCGTAACCCTTGCTCTTTTTTTTTCAGATTTCGTTGCATCTATCGGATTTCGTAAAATTGTGATGACGTGGACTTTTGAAGCCGTATTAATGTAATCACGGATGGAATAACAGGATCTAATGATTTTGTACGGCAATCGTTTTTTAAATAAGCTATCAAAAAGTGGGTTTACGAGTTTAATCAAAATATTCAATGCCTTGTTAAAACGTACTAAATGAATATTCTCATTTAACTCAATTTGGTTTGGGATACAAAGCTTCACTCCGGGCATTTTTTTTGATAGAACACGGAATACTCCGCCATAGTAGTCCTCCATTAAAATCGCTGAGTCTTCGTGACTACCGATCATTGCAGCTAAAAGTGTTGTTCCTGATCTTGGCGCGCCTAGAATAAGCATTACTTCATTATTGAATACACCTTTCTCAAAATCTGTCACTGGACATCCCTATATTTTATTTATTGATCATTTGAGCAAATCACGAAAATAAGCACGAATTTCAAACCAAAACGGTTTCATATCGCCTAACCTATTCACCTCATAGCGCGCAGACGGCATTAAAGGAATCAAGAACGAAATGGTACTTTTTATCTTGTAAAATAAGCCGTATTCATGCCCCTTCCAAATGATATAAAGCCTATCTACATCACCTAATAGCCATCTGAGTCGTTGCCCAATTTTGTAGTTTAGAGGATACCTTAACTTTCGGTTTGTAGTTACCTCATGAAGCATTGCCGGGAAATCAACGCCTGCATCTACTGCTAGCTGAAGAGACCCCCAAAACCTGGGGTTTACCTCGATCACGTAAGGTTTCCCTTGCCTATCAACCTTAAACTCAACCATTGCGACCCCATGCCACCCTACCTCATCCAACAACTTCTTCGATACCGCTAGCTGTTCAGGATCCGGCTCAATACTCTCGCAGAGAACACTCACTCCTCCCGTTGGTGGCTTTTCTCGTAACCGTTTATGCGCAAAATGTGCAACATAGGCCCCTTTATCGTATAAGAGAAAAACACCACTACCGTATCCAGCAATGTATTCCTGCAACAAGAAAGGATAGTCTCGAAAGTATTTTTTCGAATTTATCAGAGCCAACAATTCTTCGTTTGAATTCGCATAAGTTACAGCTGTATTTATCCATGACTCCTTCGACAAAGCCGCTGACTGAGATTTGATGCGAGACAATGTTGGCTTCAATACCACAGGAAAACGATAACTTTTCTGACAGGTTAAAAAATCTTGTTGATTCTGATACAAATCACTCTGTGGCACGCGTAAGTCCATTTCTTGGCACAACTTGACTAATGCACCTTTATCACTCACTCGCTTAACCGTTTTTATATCTGGGAAAGGTAGTAATCTAAAAAATTTAATAAAATTTTCAAAAAAAATAAATTCTCTTATTTCTATTGAATTAATTATTTCAAATACTAAAAAAGCAAAAGGTTTAAAATATTCTAGTCAATATAATATTTTAAAAAAAATATTTAATTTTAACAATAAAATAGATGAAAAAAAATTATTAACTTTACTTATTAAAAAAAAATAAAATTTATTTGTCTT
>ENA-OSET01003617-OSET01003617.1-sediment-metagenome-genome-assembly--contig:-NODE-3617-length-14080-cov-3.266300_pt1 | contig 14080 bp, 13 predicted proteins | sample MGYA00237882_ERZ534229 | MGnify/ENA primary metagenome ERZ534229 (study PRJEB26408, sample SAMN06266212) | sediment metagenome | isolation source: Hudson Canyon methane seep mesocosm | place...
TCTAAGATTCATGCCTAAAATAGCTAATATCTGTTTCATTTTTAATCCTTCCTTAAAGCATCAACAACTTTTAACCTCATAGCACCTATTGCAGGAGGTAGGCCGGTTATTATTGCCATCAAAACTGCAGTAAATAAAGCCCAAGATACAACTGAGAATTCAAAAGCGATATCCTCCACAAAAGCTTGTATGTCTGCCGACATGGCTAAAAACACCATGTAACTTAAAATAATTCCTAAAACCATAGATGCTACACAAATCGTAAGAGACTCACATAAGACTAGAGCTAAAATGACCTTATCCGAGTAGCCAACCGTCTTAAACACTGCAAATTCTGAAGTTCTCTCTCTCACTGCCTGACTCATCGTATTACCCGTAAGAAGCAACATGGTAAAAAAGACTGCACTCAGAATAGAATTCATCATAAAACCAATATCTCCTACTTGCTCAGCAAACATCTTACTAAAAGCAGATTCTGTTGAAGTCTTAGTCTCGTTGAAAGAGTTCGCAAACATGGTGTCTATCTCTTTAGCGATTCTTTCATTGTCTTCTTTGGCCTTAACCTTAACTATGTAATTCCCTACAGTCCCCTTTCCCCAAGCTCTTGTTTCTTCAAAATAGCTGTGGTTAATGAACACCTGATCCTCTCCTCCGTAAATTGCTGAATCCTCTTTTTCCTCGAATATTCCTACCAAATCAAACTCCCATAGATTGGTAAAATCTTCTTTTGGCCATATATCTCCAATGATGGGAATTTTATCTCCGACCTTCCAGTTGTATTTCTCAGCTAAAGCTCTTCCCGCTACCATGCCCGTTCTTGTATTTATGAAATCTCTTTTTTCTTGCTCACTAATTTTGAATCCGTCGTAAACTTCAAACCAATCCTCTGCTGGAACTGGCCATTTGGGGAAAAAATTTTTTGTGTCTATATAAGTTCCACCAAACCACTCGCGGTGAGTTACAAGGTCAACTCCCTCTATCGCCCTAATTCTTTCTCGATAAGAAAGAGGCAAGGGTTCAACGAAAGAAAGTTTTGACATCACAATAAGACGATCATCACCTTCAAAATCTACCTCTCCAGTAAACGCAACAGCAACAGATCTCAATAGCCCAAACATCAGAAATGCGACTGTTAAAGAACCAATCGTGAGACCGGTTCTCCAACGTTTTCTATTAAGAGCTGCAGAAATTAAAACCCAATACTTCATTGTTATCCCTTAGCTAAAGCATCCACTACTTTTAGTCTAAGTGCCTGCCACGCTGGCATAAAAGCAGACACAAATGAAACAAAGACTCCTATTGAGAAAGCCAATAAGATTGAAGAGCTGCTTAAATAGAGTGCGTCTTCTGCCATTCCTTGGCTGGCAGCAACTATTGCGGGAATCATTAAAAGAGTAAGCCCCAATCCCAGGATTAAACCCGAGAAGATAATAATGAATGCCTCTAACATAACAGAAATAAATAGCTGAAAATCTCCATAACCTATGCTCTTGAGTACCGCTAAATCAGCTGTCCGTTCTCTCACAGCTTGGCTCATGGTATTGCCTGTAACCAATAGAATGGTGAAAAAGACCGCGGACAATATTAAGTTCATAATCAACTCAATGTCTCCGAACTCCCCTACCATCTCCATAGCGATTTGATTTTCTGGTCCACTTCTTGTCGCTCTGTCTGAGTTCTCAAAGTTTTTATCTATCTTATTTGAAACACTGTCCGCGAGTTCTGGAGATAGTACTTTAGCCATAATATAACCGGTAGTTCCTTTCATAGTTAACCGGCTGTCATCAACGTATTTATAATTCGCGATAATGCCCATTTCATCGCCTGTGTATTTAGCAACCGTGTAAAAACCAACTACTTCAAATTCCCAATTGAAAGTACCGTCTTCGTTCCTAGAACTGGCTTTGATCCTTACCTTATCGCCTATCTTGAAACCCTTTTGATCTGCCAGCAATCTCCCTACCAACGCACCGTCTGGCCTGAGACGCATTGCCTGTTGATATTCTTCTGTGGCTTGAAATCTTCCATAAACGTCATAGAAATTCTCATCAACTGCAAAAACTATTCCATCAAACATGCTGCCAATCATGTCGCTACTGAGCATTGTCATATGAGTTACCTTCTCAACTCCTTCAATGGATTTTACATATTCAACAGTCGTATAGGGCTGCGTGCCCATCATGTGGTACTTTGGCATGACCATAATAATATCTGCAGACATGCCCTGCATGGTTCCTGTAAAAATTGATGACATAGAATGCAACAAGCCAAATAGTAAAAAAGCGATTGAGATCGAGGCTATGGTTAAGAAGGTTCTAATCTTCTTCCTAAAAAGACTGGCTCTAATTAAAACCCAATACATGACTAGTAAGTGAGCTTTCCTTTATCTAGCTGTAATGTCCTTTTTGCTGATTCAGCTGCCATGGGGTCGTGCGTTACCATAAGGATGGTTTTTCCATGATCTCGATTCAGTATTTGCAATAATTGTAGAATTTCAGTTGCTGTGCCCCTATCCAGATCTCCTGTTGGCTCATCACAGACTAAAATGTCAGGATCTGATACCAAGGCCCTAGCGATAGCAACTCTTTGTTGTTGTCCTCCAGAAAGCTCACTAGGTTTATGACTAGCTCTATCTTCTAAACTCACTATATTGAGTGCGGTTTCAACATGCTGTCTTCTTTGTGAACCAGAGAGCTTTGTTAACAACAACGGCAGTTCCACATTTCTAAATGCAGTTAGAACTGGTAATAAATTATAAAACTGGAAAATAAATCCGACGTGAGAAGCTCTCCACTTGCTTAAAGCTTTAGAATTAAATGTATCTAATCTTTCACCATCTACTTCAATACTCCCTGAGGTTGGTGTATCAAGACCGCCTATAAGGTTCAAAAGGGTGGACTTGCCTGACCCAGATGGCCCCATCAAAGCAAGAAAATCTCCTTTGGGCACTTCCAAGTTAAGATCATCCAATACAACCAGTGTCTCTCCACCTCTTGTATAAGTTTTATTGACCCCTTTAACGCTGACTAAAGAATCTGACATTCTTTTCTCCTTTTAATTTACTGTAACTTTTTGATTATTTTCTAATTGTTGGTCATAAGAAGCAACCACCTGATCGCCTGCTCTGACTCCTTTTATTATTCTGGAATAATTAGAAGTTTCTTCGGCTACCTCAATCTGTTTAATTTCAATTCTTCCGTTCTTAACCAGCATGACATAGCTAGTATTCCCTTCACTCATTACTGCATCATTGGGTACCACTACCCCCTCTTTTCTCTCTGAAGAAGTTTCTGCCATCTTTTGTAAGAAAGAGACCCTTATCCCCATATCTGGAAGTACTCGCTCATCCTTCTCCAGCAAACCTATTCTGACTCTAACAGTAGCCTTGTTTCGGTCGGCAGTGGGAATGATAGCGATTACTTCTGAAGGAATATCCCATTTAGGATAAGCATTTAAATTAGCAACTACTGGTTGACCTGATTCAACTCGGTTTATAAAGGCTTCATTGACATCTACTTCAATTTCAAGCGATTCCATATCTACAATGGTACAAATACCCGTTGCAGTAAAACCCCCTCCGGCTGAGACCGGTGAAATCATTTCTCCTGGCTGAGCTGCTTTATAAACAACCACTCCACTGAAAGGAGCCAAAATTTGCATATCATCTACCCTTTGTTTACTCAGATTAACCAATGCCTGTGCACCTTCCATTATGGCTTCTTTTGTCTTTAATTCATCAGGACTTGCAAAATTACCTTCAATCAATGCGCTGGTACTCTTGAAAGCTATCTGTGCTTGTTTTAGTTGAGATTGAGCATACTCCAGATCAGCCTTATAGGTACGGTCATCAAGTTGAGCCAGTAGTTGGCCTTTCTCTACGTACATGCCTTCTTCTACCAACACTTCTAAGACTTTTCCTGTAATTTTTGAAGAGACCGTAGCCCTTCTTCTAGCTACCACGTATCCTGAGGCATCTAATATGCTTGTGGCAGATGAACCGGAAGCATTTACTGATTTAACGGTGAAGGTTGTAACTTCTTGGATTTCTTCCTCCGCAAGCAAGAACCACAAGCCTATTCCTACGATTGCTATAGCTCCTATTATTATGGAAACAATTTTGGTAGGAAAAGGTTCAGATTCCGCTTCCTTGGAACGGTCTATTTTTAAGTTATTTAAGAGCTCTTCTTTTTCACTCATAACTAGTTGTCCATGGAATTAATCCACTCTTCAATCAGGTTAGAAGCTTCAACATGCACCAAAGACCTACCTGATTCAGGCATCATAACCCCAGGATCAGTAGAAATCATCCTAAATAGGAGAATTGATTCATGGGCTTTGCCAGGGACTATGGAGTAGTTTAAATTACCACTGCCTCTTCCGGTAGCCACAGGACTTTTATTAATTCCCAGATGAAGGGGCCTAACTTCATTGAAATCAAGATACAGTCCAGTTGAATTGGCTACCCCTGAGGGTGTATGGCAATGCCCGCAGTTGATGGCTAAATAGGCACGCGCCCTATCTTCAAGGGATTGAGATTCGTCTTCCCAATCAGAAACTGTTTGGAAGTTTAAAGGGATAGAATCGATGACCCCTTTTTGTAACAAATAAGCTAACTGATTCTTGGTTTCACTCCCATAGGTAAGGTTTTTATCTAAATTCCGTGCTTTTGGTCCAATAGGAGAGATCACATCATTTGTGGAATGGCATTCTTTGCATTGATTTTTGTTTGGCACTCGATAACGCACCTCTCTCTTAATTCCTGCATGATTTACCCATGAAGTATTAATTGTTTTTCCAGCTATTTTTATAAAAGCCTCTGTTTGCTCTTCATTCCAGGCATAAGAAACAGCCTCCCAGCCAGTTTCTTTGTGCAACAAAACCCTCGTTTCTAAAAGCTTAGAGCCCAACTCTATATTTCTTTCATCAATAGGATAGTAAAAGGTCTTAATTAAGGCTGATCCCACTGGAAAATTAAAGACCCAGTCTTCTTGATAAATACCCTTCTTTCCATCAGGCACATAAACAAATCTACTTTTGTAGGAATAATCACTAAATAAAGTCGTGACAAGTTCATACGGATGAACATTATCTGCAGGAAGTTGTTGGGTTTGATCAATAAAGAATTCAAATTCCGAAAGAACTGGGGGAAATTCTGTACTAAGAATTTTAGTGTCATTTACTGACCAAAGTTGTGTGCTCATTAAAAATAATGAGATGTAAACTAAACTTCTTAAAGCAATATTCATTGCCTACAAAAACTAGATCCCTTGAGGAATATCCATTACTACAGGTGATAAAGGCCTGATAGGACCATTGTAAATCTCTATGTCAGTAGAAGTAATACCTGGAAGGGAAAGCATGTATTTAATGGGTTTTATAGCCAAGAAAGACGCATCTCCATTATTAACTAGAATTAATTTTTCTTCATCGGGCTGACCAAATATCATTTGCGACAAAGGCAAAACTCCATCCCAGAAGATATCAGGCAAATTGCCTTCTGAAAGTTCATACAATACACCAGCTATAGCTTTATCTACATCTGGGTCAAAACCTCCGTTTCCAAATCGATTACCATGTACTTGTATGGATTTAGGGTGGGGATAATAATTTTCATCATTAGTTTCGGCAGAGTAAGTAACTATTGAAAGGTTGACTGTCCCATTTCCTGAAATATCATTATCAAAAACTTCAACATCGGAATTTGCTTGAATAATTATTCCTGTCCCACGCGGAACTTCTCCAACAATATTTCCCTCTGGAGCAAAATTGTCAGTGTCATTATCAATCGCTTGATTCCTAAATACCCTTACATGATGACCCCCTTGTTGAGGAAGGTCAGGTAAATCAAAAACTAAAATACCTCCTGTATTGTGTGAAGCCACGTTGTCATAGACGTCAGCGTAATAAGAATTTTCTATCTCAATGCCTGCCACGTTGTAATGGGCACGGCTGTTTCGCACAATTATATTTTCAGATTGGCCCACATATATCCCCGCATCTGAAGCCCCAATGGCTACACAACCATCGATCAACACGTCTTTTGATTCAACAGGATACAGGCCATAAGCTCCGTTGGTGCTTTTGGGACCACCGGTCCATTCAGTTCTGAGGTTTATCATATAGATACCATTTGCGCCTATAACCTTAAGCGCATCTCCTTTGGCGTCTTCTATGGCAAAATCTTTAAGAACCACCTTATTAGAGGTAACTAACAATCCTTGAGCACCTGATAATTGATCGGCAAAACTGAGTATAGTCTTGTCCATTCCTTCACCTATTAGCCTTACATTATCTACATCTAAAGAGAGGCCATCGGTGAACTTGTAAAGCCCTGCTTGGAGCTTAATCGTGTCTCCGGGTTTTGCAAGAATTAAAGCTTCTTGAACTTGCTCTTGAGAGCTGTCACTAGGATTAATTAAAATTTCTTCTGCTTGGAGCGCAGAAAAGGCAAGAAGACCTAAACAAAATAGAGTTCTGAACATAATATTTCTCATGATTATCAACCAAATTATAGGTTGTATTCTAATTTATATTGTTGATACTAGTAATTGTTCTTAACGGAAGGTGGAATAAGGCAAATGGAATTAAACACTTCAACTCAGATTATTATCCTATTTCTACAAACCCTTGGGCCTTTTACAGTTCTTGTAACGGTTTACTTCTTAGTAACAGAACTTAGAGAACAAAATAAAGTATCCAGAGCAAACGCAAGACAAAATATAGCTGACAGTCACCAAAGACTGGCTCTTGCTGGTCTTCAAAAGGATCTTGTAGCGATAAAGATAAAGCTTAGAAATAATGAACCTTTAACTCAGGAAGAGGAATCTATGTACATAACTCATTTCAGTGTCATTATTAGAGCAAGACAAAATCAGTTTTACCAAAACTCTATAGGTATGCTTGATGGAGATGAATGGGAGGCTATGGTTGCGTCTTTTAAAACTCTTCTTAGTGATGAAAAGAATATTGAAATATGGACATTTATGGCTCCAACATTTCCTAAAGAATTCGTTGAATTTGTGGATGAGAAGATTCAAGAAGGAAGAATGCATAAAGGGTCGTAAATTAAACAAGCAATGATTGAAGACCAAGAAAAACTCCAGTATCTGTTTAGATCCCTAAAGCATCACCCAAGCCCATATTTAATTTATGAGTTAGATGGTTCAATAAGATGGGCCAATTTAGCAGCAAAATATATTTTCAGGATAGAAGATTTAAATGACCTTACTGTACTTGTTCCAAGAGAAAGCCTTGAAAGCCTAGAAAGTAAAGATGGTATAGCCCAAGCGTATGATTCACCAATTGAAGTTTCTTTAAGACAAATTAAATTCTTAATGAGAACTAGGGTGCACAGGATCCCCTTTGAAGGTTCAGAAGACTTTCTTCTCATAGAGATTCTCTGTTCTTCTAGAGAAGGCTTAGAAGCCCTACAGATGACCATCTCTTGTATTGAATTTGACAGAATAGATTTAGCTTACCAAAAACAAATAGACCTTAAATCCAATAAGGTTACTGGGGTGGAAGCCCTTCTTCGAATGAGAGATGAAACGGGGGAAATAATTCCTAATGATGTGTTAATTCCTCAGATTGAAGGAGAAAGTCTTTTTTCTCTTGTAGTTATGTCTTCTTTAGAAAAGTTAAAAGAGTATTTTAAAAAGAAAGATGAAATTGGATTATCGGATGCTACTGTTTACTTGAACGTATCTGCTCATACAGTAATGCATCCCGAGTTTTGTAACATTTTTACTAATTTTGTTGAGAGTTTGAATTTAAAACCTAATGAATTTGGACTTGAAGTCACAGAAACAGCTGAATTAGGTGATACTAAAACCGCATCTGATTCACTAAAAAAACTAAAAGAAAAAGGAATAAAAATTGCTCTGGATGATTTCGGAGCAGGTTATTCTTCTTTAAGATATTTAAAGGACCTACCGGTAGATGTGGTAAAACTGGATAAAATGTTTACGGGTGACATTCAGGACCCTGTTACAGGCAAACTAACTAGTTTCGTCGTAGAGGTTTGCAATACCTTGTCTATGGAAATGATCGGAGAAGGTATTGAAACAGAAGAACAAAAGCAGGCTTTGATGGAGATAGGTTGTCAAATTGGCCAAGGATTCTTGATGCACAAACCTGAATTTCTAACTTCTCTAAAAAACTAAAAAATGCCTACTTTAGATAAATCAGTTACAAAAAAAGCTTCTAAAGGAGCTGAAGAGATTCTCCTAACTCAAATAAAACAGGAATTTACTACTCCTGCAGAAGCGATATTTGACTATCTTGAATTAGTAGAAAAAAATCTTAATCAATTAAATTTAGTCTTTGAAGAAGAGCTACAGCAAATCAAGACTGCGGCAGAAAAATTAATAGATCAATATGAAATAGCCTTTAAAGAAAATACTGGTTCTAATGCTACAAAACAAACAAAAAGTCCTGAAGAATACTCTACTTTAAGGCATAACCTGAGAACCCCTTTAAATGCAATTATTGGTTACAGCGAGATTCTTTTAGAGGACATAGAAGATGATGCTTCTGAAGAGCTAACAGCAGATATTTCTTCAATTATAGCTGTATCCAGAGAGACAGAAAAAGCTATAGAAAAATTTGTAGATTATATAAGGGGAGCTTTGTCGACTGATTCTTCTGTGGATGGCACCTCCCAACTGGAAACTGCTGAAGCCTTATTTAAATCTCTAGGGTCAATAGATTACTCTGTTGAAGTAGATGAGAACCTTAAGAAATCTGACATCCTCATTGTTGATGACAATAAAACAAATTGTGAGGTTTTGGAAAGAAGATTATCGCTCCAAGGCCTAAGCTGCAGAAAAGCATATGACGGAAATACAGCACTAGAAGAAGTTAAGAAGAAAACGCCTGACTTAATTTTACTAGATGTGATACTTCCAGATATTAATGGATTGGAATTACTCAAAATATTCAGAGAAGGTCACTCAAGTGATGAACTGCCTGTGATAATGGTATCGGCTTTTAATGATGTTGATAGCATTGCAAAATGCATTCAATTAGGCGCCCAAGATTACTTACCTAAGCCATTGAATGGCACAATTTTATTAGCAAAAGTTATATCTTCTCTAGAAAGAAAACTTTTCAGAGAAAGGGAAAAAGAACTAGTTAATGAATTGCATATTCAGGCTACCACTGATCAATTAACTGGCATTTACAATAGAAGAGTAGTTTTTGATTCCCTTGAAAGAGCCTATGACAATCTTCAAGAAGGAAAATCTAAAGACTTCTCTGTGCTGACTATAGACATAGATCTTTTTAAGAAAATTAATGACACTTATGGTCATTCGGGGGGAGATGAAGTATTAAAATCCTTCGCGAATAATTTAAACGATATGATTGCAAAACCCAACATAATAGGAAGAATTGGTGGCGAAGAATTTCTTGCTATTTTAATGGAAAGTGATTTACAAAAGATTAAAGAATTATGTGATAATTTAAGGGAAGAGATCACAAGGAAATTCGTTGATTATGATGGTAATAAAATAAAAGTGACTTTTAGTGGAGGAACTGCTCATACTTCAGAATCAAGAAATGCTTCAGATCTTGTCAATAAAGCTGATGAAAGGCTATACGAAGCTAAGAAATCAGGTAGAGATAAGATAGTTTTTTCTAGTTAACAAAGGATTAAGGAACTAATCAAATGGCAAAAATACTTTATGTTGAAGACGATGAAATGAATAGAGACATGCTCTCTAGAAGACTAACCAGAAGAGATCATGAGGTTCTGCTGGCCTTTGACGGTCAGGAAGGTTTAGAAAAGATGAGATCAGAAAAACCAGATCTAGTTCTCATGGATATGGGATTGCCCGTCATAGATGGATGGGATGCTACCACTCAAGCCAAAGCTGACGAAGAAATTAACTCTATTCCAATCATCGCTCTGACTGCCCATGCTTTAGAATCTGACAGACAAAAAGCTTTGTCATGTGGAGCAGATGATTTTGATACTAAGCCTATAGATTTAAAAAGACTCTTAGAAAAAATAGAGGCTTTGCTAGTTTAAACTTCTGCCTTATCTTTAGAATATATATCTTGAACGATTGCAGATAATTCATCCATAGAGACTTCGTCTTTTCTCACTAAACCTACAACATTATTCTCCAAAAGCTCCCTTTGGGTATCTGTTAAATCTTTTCCGGTATACACGAGTATTGGACATCTATTTTCTTTCTCAACAGTTTCTACATAGGTATTCAAAAACTCGAATCCATCCATTCTTGGCATTTCTAAATCTAGGACAATTAAGGCAGGCTCCTCTTTCAATTGATCAAGACCTTCTTTTCCATCTTTTGCTGTTTTTGGATTCCACCCTCCTTCCTTCAGCATTCTTGAAAGCAGGTCTCTTGTATTCTCATCATCATCAATGACAAGTATTGTTTTGTTAGCAGATGGCTTATCTCCTAAGAGTTTTTTGATGGTTTTAAGGAACAATTCTCTATCTATGGGCTTAGTTATATAGTCATCTGCACCCAGTGAATTAGCTAAAGTATCTTGATTTAACTGGCTTACCATAATAACCGGCATATCCTTCAACTCCGGATCAGACTTACATTCTCTAAGTATTGACCACCCGTCTCTTCCGGGCATTAGCACATCTAGCAATAAAAGCTTGGGTTTGGTTTCTCTAACCATCTGCATACCTTTTTCGCTATCAGTTGCTCCAACCAAAGTAAGACCTATCTTAGTAAGAGTCCTCTTGATTAAGTCATGCATGGTTACATCATCATCTATAAGAACAACGAGTTTCTCATCATCATCTATGCCTTCGAGAAATGATTCTGCTAAAGCATGTTCATCTTGAGGACAAGCTCTCGGCATTTTAAGAGTAAATACTGATCCCACACCCAATTCAGTTGTTAAAGTAATATCTCCTCCCATCATTTGGGACATCTCTCGAGAAAGCGGTAGCCCTAAACCTGTTCCACCATGTTTAGCCGAAGTAGATCTTTCTGCCTGAGTGTAAACTTCGAATATTTTACTGGCTCCTTCTTCGCTCATACCTTCACCGGTATCTATTACTTTAAAACTAACCATTTCGATGCCTTCTTCTACACTAGAATCTACATCAAGTGTTACGGTGCCATTTTCAGTAAATTTAGCCGCATTACTTACAAGGTTACTAAGACATTGCCTTAACTTAGTTTCATCTTGCCTCATAGCACCTATTCCATCTTGAACATTGCACTGAAAGCCGTTGTCATTCTTTGAAACAAGGGGAGCTGAGATATTCTTGATCGTATCTATAACATCCTCAATTTCGAAGCTGGTAATGTATAGCTCCATCTTTCCGCTTTCGATTTTCGAGATGTCCAAAATATTGCTGATAAGGGCAAGTAGGTGAGTACCAGCAGAAGTAATCTTTTTTAGATCAGGTAGTAAATCGTCATATCCTAGATCTTCGCAATCTTCTAAGAGCATTTCGCCATAGCCTAAAATAGCGTTTAGCGGAGTTCTTAATTCATGACTCATGTTGGCAAAGAATCGAGAAGTTTCTCCTTTGGCATCTAAAGCTTCGTCTCGAGCTTTTTCCATTTCACTGGTTCTGGCAGTAATAAGAGCGTTTACTTCATCAGACATTCTAGTGAAAGCTAGCAACATTAATTCCACTGAGGCCTCTTCTCCTCTTTCTGTTTCCTGTTTCTCCAGTTCTCGCATTTTGCCAATGTCATTGAGAATTAGAGTTTTAGCATCTCCTTCCAGTTGATCTGCTAAATGAGACATTTTTTCGATGATCACACTATCTCTTTCCTTTCTTCTTCTTGCTTGCTCAGCTCTAATGTCCTCCATCTCTAAAATGTGTCCACGATAACTTTGCAACGCCCCTGAAAGTTTCCCTACTTCATCATTTTCTGAAGCAAATATTCCCCGCCTCTGGGGCATCTGTTGAGAATGATCACCTTCTGTTAAGCCTTTCAATACTTCTATGGCTCTGGTTATGCCTCCAAAAGTAACAGCAGTTAATGCTGTCAATAAACTAATAACTAGAACAACAATAACAGCAGCATAAATTAATCCATTCTGTAATTCTTTGTTTGCAGCAATCATGCTCTTTTCTTCATCCTTAAAGATAAAAAGTTGAGCTTCATCTGCAGAAAGGTAAGAGCTTAGGGGTAAAAGTGTTATAGATACTCCAAAATCGAAGGATTTTTCACTATATCGACTGCCCTCTATTGATTTCAAACTACTCGCTTTACTTACCAAGCTGCCATAGTTTTTTACTCCAAATCTTGCGTTTTCTGCCGAAGTATTTTCAGAAGAATAATCTTCGTCTAGGGAAATTAGGCCCAAAGGAGTTTGTACTCCCATTCTCACTTCAAATTCATCCTCGAATACCTCTAAAGACTTTCTTATGTCTGAACCCAAAACCATAATAGCTAGAGTCTCCCCTTCTACCTTTATGGGAAAAGAAAAAGTTTGATTTAATGTTGAAATTTCTTTTCCCGAAGAATCAGTAATCTTAAGAGTAGATTGACGAGCTCTTTGAGTAGCTTCTTTTAAATAAGTATCTAGATAACCAAAAAAATCTGGTAAGGCATTTCTACTACAAGCATCTACGCCGAAAAGATCAAAGGCACTCCCACAATAAATCCTTTCACCAGTTGGAAAATAAGCCATGACGAAACTCAATTCACCATTATCTAAATCATCAGCAAATAATTCTTCTATTAAAAATTGTGCATTACCAAGACTTCTAGCTTTTATTGAATCTAAAACAGGGTTTACGAAATGGACTTGAGATTCAACCATGTCTATTAGAATCTCTGAGTCAGGATTCCAGACAGCTTCTCCTCGCTCCCCAAAATTAGGCTCCCATCGGCCCATTCTTTCTAATGTACTGTTATAAGTTTGATACCAGGCTGATTCATAAAGCACCAATAAAGACTCACCAGAAGCTTCTTGCTCAACAGAAGCTCTTTGTTCTGATGCATAATAAAGAACCCCAGCAATCAGAATATTTCCCAACAATCCAAAAAGTAAGAGTTGTATTCTTATTGACATAAGAAAATTATTTTAAATATTTAAGGAGCGTAAGTTTACTAATTAAGGGCAAAGGTAACCTTAGCCCTAACATCGTTTACTTTAACTGAGACATCTTTATAAGATGGAGGTGAAAAAAGCCATTTTCTGACCGCTTTTATAGCAGATCTTTCAAACACTCCGGTAGGTTCACTTTCTAAAACATATGGATCAAGTACAGATCCATCTGTGTCGACATCAAACTCAATCAGTACATACCCTTCTCTGCCCAATCTTATTGCATTTCTAGGATAAGTGGGGGCTGAATCAAAAATCTTGGCAACTTCTATTATTGTCCTGTCTTCCCCAACGTAACCTTCTAATGCTTTGGCAGAGAAAGCTGCATTTGAAAATATTCCTATTAAAATAAAAACAAATGAAAGCTTTAAAGTTTTGTTCCAAGTCATCTACTATCTCCTCACAACTTCAAAAAGTGTATTATACACAGCTTATTAAAGGGAATTAAATTAGTGCCTAGATCAAAAAAAATAAAGCATTATCTGGCAGGTCAAAGGTATTGGGAGGTGTTTGTTATACCCCAAGATGAAACTGTGGTTCATGCTTGTGAAATTCTAGAAAAAAATCGTATTGGTGCTTTGATTGTAGTAGACAAAAAAGATGATTTAGCCGATCACCATGTTGTAGGCATCATAACTGAGAGAGATGTAGTTAAAACTATCTCTCACCATCAATTAGACATTGAAGAAAAACCAGTTTCTGAAATTATGTCAAAGAAAGTTATCAGCGCTTCTCCTGAAAGTAGTACTGAAGAAGCCATCAAATTAATGATTGAGAATCAGATAAGGCATCTTGCTGTTTTAGACGGAGATAAACTAATTGGAGTTATTTCTATGAGAGATATTTTCTACAGCCTAAACTTTTTAGGTTAATTTCTTCTTATTATCACAGCCAAGTTAGGCAATAGTTTCAAACTTTTCTTAATCGATCAAAGGTAATGTCTTCTACTTTTGTACACCCCAATAAGGTCATATTGTTTTGGACTTCATCTTTTAATAGTTTTAACGAACGATAAGCT